>Ga0172379_10000354_pt1 | contig 118089 bp, 114 predicted proteins | sample GrowelOW334metaG_FD_119756 | JGI IMG/M metagenome (GOLD analysis project Ga0172379, IMG submission 119756) | Groundwater microbial communities from an aquifer near a municipal landfill in Southern Ontario, Canada - Groundwater well OW334 metaG | ecosystem: Environmental > Aquatic > Deep... | reverse complement strand
TTAAAAAGTTGCGCATCATCAAAGCAAATAAAACCATTTTCTGTTACGCCACGTTCAAAATTTAATGACAAAACATTTAGCTTCCCGCTCAAAAACAGTTGTTCAATTTCTTGATCCTCGGGACTAAGATATTCTTCAATTGAACGTGGTGCTGGCGCTGACTGTTTACTGTTTTTCTTATTCTTTTTACTTTGCGACTTACCATACCAGGGTGTGGAGGGATGGGGTTGATTACGAGACCTTATTACTTGTTTTAGATTTTTAATGATCGGCCGCGCATATGGTCCCATCTTGTCTTGTAAGCTTCCCGGCAAAGCCCCTAGATCCTTTTGTTCCATTTCATCAACTAATGGGCGGAAAAAAATCATTTCTGGATAAAGCGCCTTGAGTACCACTTGCTCATAAGCGGCATTAATAGTGATAGCGCTTTTGCCGGTTCCAGCCTCACCAATTAAATTCACCACCCAAATGTCGGGATCATTCAATAACTCTTGAACAAAGGCTTGACGGACATTGACTGGTTCAATTAAATCGGAATTTGAGTTCATAAAATTTTTGCGACTTTGTTCGATACGGTGAGTATCGACATAACGAAAACCCAATTCACCGCTGTCACGTTCTTTAAAAATCGCGTAGATTCTTTTTTGTTGTTCACCTTCACCGGTAACAAACTCAATGCACTGGTTATAAATTAGGCCCTCAACATCATCCGTGCTTAATGTCTTTTTGACCTTATCTAATGATAACCACTTATACTGCGGTAAATCAGAAAAAACACTCAAAGCTGCTTCGTCCGGCACCGGAATAATACCGTAACCAGTGTATAAATCTTTGATATCCAAAACAATTGAATCATTTTGGTAAGGTTCAGCCGAAACGGAATTAGAAAACTTGGCTGCAGTAAGTAAACCAGGGTTGTTACTAACAATAATTACTTCCTGATTATTTTTTCTATTACTGCTTTTCCAGGCTTCAGCACATTTAATAATTGCCGCATTGAAATTACCGTCACGAATATGCACCTGACCTTTTTGAAAATAAATCATTCCCTTAGCTTGTTCTTTGCCAGGAATACTAGGTTTAGGCACACCATTCTTGTATTGACCGTTCATTACTTGACCAATTGCCCGCAAAGCTTGTTCGGCATCATATCTGATCACCTGATCACGACTAGTGCGAACGCTAAAGTTAAGATATTCAATGACAGCGTCAGAAACTAAAATATCCCTTTCATCAAAATCACCTAGGACTTCCACCGGCTCATTATCCATTAATAAATCCGGACCCACGACATAAATTCTACTCATAATTCACTTCCTCCTGTTTTTGTCAAAATTTTTTCACTTGCTAATACCTTAAACCATACTACTACATTTGTAAACAGTGGATAACTAAAAGTTAACTATTAAGTAGCTACTAACCACGGCCGCAGTTTCGGCGCGCAAAGTAAATAAACCTAAATTATAAACAATTAAACCCTGTTTTTGGGCCAATTCTAACTCTTGAGGACTAAAACCGCCTTCGGGGCCTACAAAGATTTTAAACTGCCCCCTAGCCTGGTTTTTAGGGGCTAGTTGACCCAACTGCAAGGCCCGCCAGGGCTCAAAAACCGGCTTACCAGCGGCATCAAAGATAATCGCGGTGTCATTAACCGCCACTGTTTCTAGAGCAGATTTTAGGCTTAAAATAGACTTAATAACCGGGGCTTGACCACGACCAGATTGTTCGGTGGCTTCTTGAGCAATTTTTTGTAAGCGCGACAAACTTAAATTTTGTTTAACCGTGCGTTCAGTTAAAATCGGCTGAATCGTAGTCACGCCAACTTCCGTTGCTTTTTGAACCACCCATTCAAAATTTTCCTTTTTTAACACCGCACAAAATAAAACCACTTGATTTTTAGCAATCGGCAAAGTTTTAATCTCGGCTAAAGTTTTTACAATTATCTGTTCGGGTTTGATCTGACTAATCAGCACTAGCCGTTCTTGATTTTGACCATTACCCAAAATAAACTGATCATTAATTTTAAAGCGAAAAACTTTTAGCAACTGTTTAATTAGCGCCGGATCATTAATAACAATTTCGGAAGCCATTAAATCAAAACTGCCAATAAAGCGTGGTTGAGTCATAATTAAGCTTTAATCCTTTTAGTCAAATTTATTTCGCGATAAGACAATAACAAAAAGAAACCTAACACCAAAAAGGTATTAAGTGGCGCTAACCAAAAAGGATAATCTTTGCCAAAAGATTCCAAAATCATTAAACCGCCCAACATACCAATAGAATACATAGCGCCATTTTTTAAATAGGCAAATTTAGTAATAACATCTAGACCTTTGATGGTAAATTCTCTAACCACCCAAGCGCCAATACCATTACCAATTAAAATTAACGGCACCGAAATAGTAAAAGCAAAAGCACCAATTACGCCGTCAATAGAAAAGGAAGCATCTAAAATTTCTAAATATAAAATTTTACTCCAAGCACTTAAATTGGGATTGAGTAACTGTTGTTCTTTGGCTTCGGCGTTCTTTTTAAAACCATCCGTTAGAAAAAAAGCCGCGCTACCAATGGCCGCCGATAAGGCTAAATAAGGATTAACTTTTAAAGACAAATAAATAATGCTTACCAAGGTAAAAGAAGTAACGGCATAAAACCAAACCCCCTGACGATGAATAAAATGTTCTACCAAAAAAGCATATTTTTTTTCTTCCAAAAATAACCAGCTTAAAAAAACAAACAACAAATAAATTCCACCACCAAGTAACAATAACGGTTTGGATAATTCTACATATTGCTCAATTTGCGGATTTTGCGAAAAAACAAAAGTTAAAACTTGCCAGACCGAAAGTGAGGGATTGACCAGCCAAACAATGACAAAGGGTAAAATTCCTCTAACCACGATAACGGCGAAAAAAATCCCCCAGACCAAAAAAATTCGCCGATATTTTTCTGGTAAAGTTTTTAAGACATGAGCGTTAACAATGGCATTATCAACGCTAGAAATTACTTCAAACAAAATTAAACCAAAAATGATAATAATAAATTGCCCCAGCATATAATTTAAAAATTAAAACCCGTTAATTTTTTGGCCAAGCCTTGTTGGGCTTGACGCACCGCTTCGTTAAAACAATCTTTAATTTTTCGGGCTAAAATTTCTGGTGCGTCGTTAGTGCTAATTACCAGTTCTTGAACACTCAAAGCGCCGGTTAAGGCAATTTTAATCCCCTCTTGTTCCACGGTAAAAACTTCCTGCTTGATGGCGTCTTGCATAGATTTTAATTGCGCCAATTGCTTGAGCTTGTCTAACATAAATAGTAAAAAATTAAAACTTAATAAAACCAAAATTATTATAGCATCAATCAACAATTATTATAGCATCAATCAACAAATTTACAAAACTAAGCTTGACAAAGCTTTAAGCTTAACTTAGAATTAGAAAAAATAAGGAGGCCTGGTTATGTCTACGCCTAATATTGAAAATAGCTCCACCGAGATGATGCAGTGTATACACTGTCATGGAACCGGCGAGTGTGGTTGCGATTATTGCACTACCACTGCCCAACAAAGTCTGGGCCGGGAAATTGTCGCCGACGGTCTACCCGTTGAATGTGTCTTTTGCAGTGGCAAAGGCCAACTGCCAAAAATCAGCTAAACAAATAACCAAAATAGCTTCAGTAAAAACTGAAGCTATTTATTTTTTTCAACTAAAATTTTACATAAAATTAGCCAAGACCTAAAGTGTAAAACATGGCCACCGCGGCCGCCAACATAATTATAAAAGTAAGCCAAACGACCGTATTAGATAACCAACCACTTTGGTATTTACCCATAATTTGGGGATTGCGCGCAATCTTAGCAATCAAAAATATTAACGGCACCGCCGCCACTCCATTAAACACAGCCGTAAAAACCAAAGCCTTAATAGGATTAATCCCAATAAAATTAATCATTAAGCCTATCAGCGTGGCAATCGTAATTATGCCATAAAAACCATGGGCTTTTTTTAACTTTAAATTAAGCCCCTCTTTCATATTAAAGGCCTCGGTTAAGGCATAAGCCGCCGAACCAGACAACACTGGAATGGCTAATAAACCTAGACCGATAATTCCCGTAGAAAAAATTAATTTTGCTAAAAAACCCGAATGCGGAAAAGTCTGCACTAGTGGCTCTAAGGCCCGAGCGGCATCCGCCGCGGTAGCAATATTAGTAATGCCGTTTTGATGTAACACCGTAGCCGCCACGATAATTATTGACCAAGTGGCAAATTCCGAAAGCAACATGCCAATAAAATTATCCCAACGTAAATTTCTCATAAAATTCCGACCAAACTTAGGCTTACCGTTATGATCAATTAAATGAAGAGCTTTTTCTTCTTCCACTTCCTCTGAGGCTTGCCAAAAAAACATATAAGGAGAAATCGTGGTACCCAAGACGCCGGTAATAATAAACAAAAAAGAAAAATTAAATTCAATGTTCGGTAAAAAAGTAGCGGCTAAAATTGTGGACCAAGGTTGATTAATAATAAAAACCGTCAAAGGATAAGCTAATAAGGTTAAAGCTAGCCATTTTAAAATCCGCGAATAAACACGATAAGAAGTAAAAATTTCTAAAACTAAAATTAGCGCGGTAAATCCTAAAATTAAAATCACAAAATTAACTGGAATAATTAACTGTGCCGCCGCCGCCACCGCCCCAATATCGGCTCCAATATTAATAGTGTTGGCCACGACCACTAACAAAACCGCGGCATACAAAACTTTTTTACTGTAATTAGCTTTGATCACCGCCGCCAAACCTTGACCGGTTACCGCCCCAATCCTGGCACAAGCTTCTTGAATGGCCACCATTAAAGGCAACATCGCCAAAGCCGTCCAAAGTTGGCCATAACCAAATTGCGCGCCGGTTTGCGTGTAAGTAGCAATCCCTGACGGATCATCATCCGCCGCTCCGGTAATTACGCCGGGGCCAAAAATTTTTAAAACTTTTTTTAGTTTGAAAAAGATTTTTTTCATCTCAAGATTATTTTAATTTTAAACCAATTGCATAAATTCCATATTTTTTGATACGCTCTTTATAATCAGCAATACTATTATAACTTTTGATACCACCAGCGACATCTTCACCACTAGACAAAACATTCTGTGTGCCTTCCGCCTCTAACATTGCCCGGACATTATTGTAATGATGTACAAACAAAATTTCACACTGTAACTGTTCGGCTGTAATATTATTAGTAAAAGTTAGAATATCACCAGGAACCATTTCTTGATAGCGCCGATCGGCTAAGCTTTTTGGCGCGCGACCCTCCACCTTTTTTGTTTTGGCTTTAATCGCCTTAAAAGGTCGATCATTAAGTTTAAAGTGGTAATTCATATAACAATCAAAAAATTATCTAAGCAATAAAACTCCTACCACCGCGAGCATTGCACCAATAAACTTTTTTCCCAATTGATTGCGTTCACCAAGAAAAATAGCTGCCAATAAGACCGTAAAAATAACTACCGACTGATTGATCGGAGCTAGCTGAGAAGCTGTGCCACCAGTTTGATAAGCTAAATAAATAGTAATTGTTGAAGTAGCATAAAACAAACCCATTAATATCATTTTCCAAAGTACGGTCGGAACCAATATTGATTTTAACCCTCTAACAACTCGCGGTCTAACCAATAGCATTAACAAACCCGGCAGTAAAAATGATAGGACGGCATAAGAAATCGCGTCGGCTTGGCGTAGAATAAAAGTATCATTAGCAAAACCAATACCATAACAGAACGCCGCCCCTAAAGCATAAACTACACCGCTATTAAAACAAAAAGCTTTTTGGTTAAAAGAAATAAGCGCTACGCTACTAAGGATTAAAAGCACGCCAAAAATTTTTAAAAAATTAAACGATTCACCAAAAAATATTAGTGCAATGATTATAGTCCAAAGCGCCCGCGAGGAAGTCAAAATGGTTACCTTGGAAACTTCCACTATTTGTAAGGCTCGAAAAAGCAAAAGAGTCCCAGCGGCATATAAGATCATCGTCAATGAAAAAATTGGCCACAACTCCTGAATCGGCGGCAAAACAAATCCACGGACCCAAGCGAATATTGCTATTAAAAAACCGCAGGTTAATTGAAAGGTTATTGAATAAGCAAATACGTCGCTTTTATCGTCTCTCATTAAAACTCGTTGCAGCAAATTGGCGACGGCGAGAGTAATAACACTAATAATTGAGAGTAAAAACCAATTCATAACTATTAAACTTTTAATTTATGAATCAATCTAAACACTTTAAACCAAACCTCTGTCAATAAGACGGGAATAAATTTTTTCTTTTCATCCTGCGGTAAGTTAAATAATTTTTCAATTGGATAGCCCTCAAAACCAAGAGACTTACCTTGTTCTAATTTTAAATCGCTTAACTGGCCTTTGTAGCAATAAGCGTAAATCGCCCTAAAACAATTATTATAGCGCTGAGTGGCCTGATCATATATATGACTCTGTCCTAATTGAACAAGTGCTAAATCATCATGACTAATAATTAATCCCGTTTCTTCCTGCACTTCTCTAATTGCCGCTTGTTCATAAGTATCGCCCAAATCAACATGGCCACCAACAGTGGCATCAAGTAAGTCAGGAAAAGTGTCTTTATTTTTAGCTCGGTGTTGGAAGATAAGCTCACCGTTTGGCGTATAAAACCAGACATGGATCTCACGATGAAGCAGGCCGTGCTTATGAATATTCTCACGAGTTTCTTGGCCGATGATTTTGTCGTCATCACTGACGAGATCTAACCTTTCTGATTTAGCCATATAACAGAAACATTATACCAAAAAATCGCCAATTAGGCGACTTTTCATTACTCACTGACATCTTTATTTATGACCCCACGGAACAACCTTCAGGCTTGGCCAATTCTTTAGCCATCTATCAACCTTGTCCTGATAAATTTGTTCAGTTATTAATACCTTATTAGGCCTTACTATCATATTAAGCAGGTCATCTAACCCAAAAGGTCTATATACCCTACATTGGCTTCCTATCTTTCTAACCCCAACTGCTGTTGCTGTGGTTGGCCAAGTATCAATAGCCTCTTCTACTGACCCATACTGATTAATTGATTTTCCAAAGTGTTTTTTGTACCATAAATGCACTCTTGCCTCGTTGATAATCTCCACTGGAATTGGGATATCTTTAAATAAATCTTTACCTTTTTTAATAAAATAATTTTCTGCATCATAAGAAATATCCTTTGCGTCATAATAAACTAGATCATAATCTTTGATGCAATTTTCCGGATCAAATCCATGTTTGATGTTCCAAACCGTCTGAGCGATACCACCAGCACCAAGGTACCAATTTAGGAGGCCCAGCTTTTGCGCTCGCTCCAAAATTAACTGAATGCTTTTATTTTTTCTTAGCATTTTCAATAACTGTTGTGCGTCGACCCGGTCTTTCAACAAATCAGAAACTTTTTCGGAGATTGGCATAAAAATTATTTACCAATCAGATATAAACCAATTAACATCACCAACATAGCCGATAATTTTTGGATAACAATTGCTTTGGTAAATTTTTCTTTGCCGAACCAAGGCAAAAAACAAGTAAAAATAACTGCAAATAAAAAAACAAAGAATGGTTGTAAACCGTTAATTACCCAGACTAACGCCAAGGGCGCTAATAGACCGGCATAATTCATTAAAATCTTAGCAATGATATTCATAACTTCACTAAAAATACCTAAAGAAACCACTTGATAACGACCCTTTTTGATAATGCTAATAAAACTGCGACGATAACTCGGCACAAAAATAAATAACGCCAGACCGGTCAAGGCCCAACCTGAATATTCCCAAAAGCTAGATACCCAAAAATTTTCTGAAATTGCCACCACTTTAAATAACAATAAACTGGTGGAACATAATAAAGAAGCTAGCAACATTAACCAAAAAACTTTGGCTTGAATTTTTATTTCATTAGCTTTTTTCTCTAAAGTAATTACCACCGAACTGCCAATTATCAAACAAGCACCAATAATCTGCCAAAGTGATAATTTTTCCCCCAACACCACAAAAGCCATAGCATATAAAAATACTGGGATTGTTTGGTATATAGAAGTCACTACCGAGGCTTCGCCAATCTGCATAGCATACATGTAAGGAAGATAATCTAATACTAAAAGCACTCCTGAAAGTATTAGGACTAAGGCGCTGATCAAGGGAATAGCCAAAACATTAGGAGAAAAAATTAAAATAATCAAAGCCCCTAATAATCCAGTAATACAAGTAAAAATTACTAAGGCACCAACTCCCCGCTCCAGATTAGCAAAAAAACGGGTAGTTAAATATTTATCAATGTGATTAGTTAAGGCCCACAAGGCGGGCGCTAAACAAGCAATTAAAATCCAAGACATATCTTTATTATTAGTATTATTGCCCCCAATCAATAAGCTCGGTAAATCTTACGACGTGTCTCGGAGAGATTATTTTTTTATAATTGCAGTTACTTCAATTTCAATTTTTGCACCCTTGCGTGTCATTGCATTAACTTCTAATAAGGTACTGACTGGTTTACTTTCTGTAAACCATTTATCTCTAATAGACGAAACTTTTGAAAAGTCATTTATATCAGTTAAAAATATTTGAGCCTTGACAACGTCTTTCATTGAAGCCCCGGATGCTTTTAAAATCTTCTCAATTGCTTGAAATACTAATTCAGTCTGCTTTTCAATATCATCGGTTACTACTTCGTCATTTTCATTCTTACTAACTTGTTGGCCGGATACAAATATTAAATAGGCATTTCCTAAATCAATCTTTTTTGCCGGCGAGTAAAAACCTCGTGTTTGTTGCCAATCTTTTGGATAAATATTTTCTATCATAAAAAAGTATTGTTGGCTGGGAGACCAGGATTCGAACCTAGATTCACGGCTTCAAAGGCCGCTGTCCTACCATTAGACGATCTCCCAATAAATTTAATCTTTTATTTTTGTTTTCAAATCTTTTTTACCTTCAGCTGTTTTGTAATATCTTTCCTTTTCAAAAGCCAAATATTTATCATTGCTACTTTTTAATACATAAACAGTCTACATATTAATCATACCATTAGTCTCCCTTGAGCATAGCCCTATGGGCTAGCTGCCCGTAGGCTGTAGCCTATTGACTACGGCCGAGGGACGATTTCCCAATAAGGCTGCAACAAACAAACTGGCTAATTCCAATCTTGGTTAGCACTCTGAAAAATAACAGATTATAAACAAAAAGTCAATGTCTAGAATCTAAGCCTTTAAATACTTACCGACTGCCAAACTACAAGAAACAAAATTTAACATCATGATTACCAACAATTCGGCACCAAAGATCAGATACCAATTTTGATTGTAATAAGTAATAATGTTGACATCTAAACCTTGAAAAAAATTAACCAGCTGCGGTTGTAATAAACTTAGCAAGCCATAAATTAACAAAACCGCTACCAGGCAACCGATTAAGGCGTATAAAAAACTTTCAAAAATAAACGGCGCCCGAATAAACCAATTGGAAGCACCCACTAATTTCATAATGGCAATTTCTTCGCGATGAGCAAAAATAGCAATCCGAATGGTGTTAAAAACAATCAACGCGACGATAATAGCAAAAATCAAACTAATCACAATGCCAGCCGTTTGGGTTTGTTGGGTTAGATTAGTGATCCGACTGATAATTTCTTGATGAGTGTCAAACCCTTTTTCATACAACAATTCATTAATTTCTGGTGTATCAATGGCTTTAAAAATAATGGGATAATCCGCCAGTTCTTTGGCCTTGATAATAATCGTGCCGCCCAAAGGATTACTTTGCAGGGCTTGCAAGGTGGCTAAAATAGAATCGTTTTGTTGATTGCGATTTTTAAAAGTTTCTAAATTTTGCTCGGCCGAAACATACTTAATTTCTTTGACCTGAGGCAAAGCCTGAATTTGCTGTTTTACTTCGGCAATGGCCGATTCTTTGACAGTAGTTTCGAAATAGAGAGAAATATCAATTTTATCTTTAACCGCCGTAATCGCTGAATTAGTTAAAAAATTCAATACGACTAAAAAATTTAACGAAAGAAAGGTTAAAACAATAATAAAAATAGTAATCAAAGACAACCAAAAATTACGAGAAAAACTTTGCAAAGCAAATTTGATACTACGATAAAAAGAAACTAAAAACATATTTTTTATATTAAATAGCGACCCACGGGTTGGTCCGAAACCACTTCCCCAGCTTCCATGGTGATAACTCGCTTTTTTAAATCATTTACTACTTCGCGATTATGGGAGACTAAAATTACCGTCGTGCCAAACTCATTAATTTTTTGCAGTAAATCAATAATTTCTTTGGTATTCAAAGAATCTAAATTACCGGTTGGTTCATCCGCGACTAAAATTTTTGGTCGATGAATTAAGGCCCGAGCAATTGCAACTCGCTGTTGTTCACCACCCGACAACTGGCGTGGATAACGTTCGGCACGATTTTCCAAACCGACAATTTTTAACACTGGCGGAACTGATTTAATAATCTTTAATTTATCAGCACCACAAACTTCTAAAGCAAAAGCCACATTTTCATATACCGTCTTTTGTGGTAATAACTTAAAATCTTGAAAAACCACCCCGATTTGCCGTCTTAAAATTGGTATACCTGAATGCTTAACTTGAGTAATATCCCAATCACCAACTAAAATTTTACCTTTGGTGGCCCGTTCTTCGGCAATCAAAAGTTTGACTAAAGTGGTTTTGCCGGTACCGGATTGCCCCACAATAGATACAAATTCGCCCGGTTTAATATGCAAACTAACATTGCGGACGGCCACCGTGTTTGGTGGATAAATTTTAGTAACGCCAACAAATTTTATCATATTATTTAACTTTTTCTACCCGCACCGAAATTAAACCTTGCGTGGTGGCGGCTAATTTTTTAAAAGCTACTTTGTCTAAATCAACCAACCGGCCAGTCCAAATTTCCGGCCCAACATCATTAATTTTAACAATTACCGACTTATTGTTTGTTAAATTTGTCACTTTTAATTTAGTCCCCTTGGCATAAGTCCGCGAAGCCGCACAATTACAACCTTTATAAGCATACCAAGAGGCCACACCTTCTTCTGTGGCTAGTTTATTAAAAACCCCCAAAGTAGCGCTAGCTAAAGAAATTTTAGCCGCTACTTTATGATTCGCCGGATCATTGCTGCTACGTAACGGTACCCAAGCTTGGGTAGTAGTACTAAAATATTTTATTTCTTTGCCGTAATAATTATCTACAAAATAATCAAACCAAACAGTTAATGGGTACTTAGCCAAACGCGCTTCGTTTAGCCCCATGGCTTCGTAAGAAAAAATTGGCGAAACCAATTGTTCGGTATTTGTAGCGGGATCGGAAACCTTGTTAATGTTTACCGCTATGTCCGTAGCTGCGCCTTTAGCCGGCAACCAAATTTTAAACGAGCCCGCTTTAACTTCCTGCTGAGTTTTAAACTGATCTTTAACAAAATTATAGCTGGCAGAAGGTAGTTCAAAAATTGCCACGGTGGCCGGTAAAGTATCTAGACTAATTGAATATTTATTACCGCCTTGACGACTAAATTTTTCAACCGGCAGCCAATCCCCGGCTTGCAAAAAATAAACGCCGTCCGTAAAATCACCAGAAGTTTGACAATTAATTGTTAGGTTTATCGGCAAATTAATAAACTGATCCTGGGTTAAATTAATTTGATAAATTTCCGAGATTAACTTTTTATCGGTTGGCAAAAATACTTCGCTGTCTGCCAGTTGTTTAATCGTCAAATTAACATTTTGACTAAAAGTATTAGCTAAAACCTTTAATTGCAAATGATCATTAAACAAATTAAAATCATGATCGGCCGCCAAAGAATTATTGTCTAACACTAAAGATAAGGTAGAAGTGCTAGTTTGAGCCAAAACAAAACCGGCGCCCAACAACAAACTCAGACCAATCGTAATTTTAAAAAACTTAGTTATTTGAATTTTTTTCATTTTTAAGGTAGAATACAAATTGTTTTAGGTTTTAATTATCGTAATTACTAATTGCCAAACAATCTTTAGCGGGTGTAGTATAGTGGCAGTACATGACCTTCCCAAGGTTAGAGCGTGGGTTCGATTCCCATCACCCGCTCTGGCGTAGGCCGATGTGGCTCAATGGTAGAGCGACGGTATCGTAAACCGTAGGTTGTGGGTTCGATTCCCACCATCGGCTCAAACAATAATTTACTACTTCAGTTTTAAATAGACGCTAATTTTAGCCTGTGCTAAGCGTTCCTGAATTAAACTTTCAGCATCAGCAAATCTAATTAAAATATGGCTGGCCTTAACTTCCGGCGCGCCCGTTTCGGCATTTTTTCTTGTGTCTTCCAGTTTAATTATATGATAACCATATTGTGTTTTAACTAGATCTGAAGTTTTACCAATCCCCAAACCAAACGCGGCATCTTCAAACTCTTTGACCATATCACCCTTACCAAACCAGCCCAATTCACCACCAGTACTAGCATTACCATCTTCACTATATTGTTTAGCTAAGTCCGCAAAAGTTGCTTTAGCCTCTTTTACTTTGGCTAAAGCTTCTTGAGCCTTAGCTAGTTTGGTGGCATTTAATTGTTCATCGTTATTCAAAGCCTCTTGTAATTTTTGTTGCAATAAATAAGGCTTTAAAACATTTTCTTTAAAATCAGCGATCTGCCAATTATACAAATCCTTTAAAATTTCTTTGACCTTATCTTCCGAGCCGGCTTGGTCAATTACTTTTTTAATTTCGGCGTCCAAATCACTGGTGGTAACAGCTATTTTTCTTTCTTTAGCTAATTTATTTAAAATAATATTCCGTTCTAATCGCGTGATCACGTTATCTTTAATCTCCGAAGCGGCTGGGGCTACCGTATTACTAGTTGCTGCTTGTTTGCTATAAAATAAATTCAAAGTTTGATAATCTTTTAAATAATCAGATAACCAAACAATTTGACCATCAACTTTGGCCGCTGGCAAAGGGATTACTTTAACAATAAAATTAGCTACTTTGTTGTCAAAACTATAGCGATAAAAACCAACGATTTGCACCACCACTACTATTAAAATAATAACCAAAAAACTAGTGCCCAAGCCCCAAGCTAGACTGCGCCAGTTTTTTTTGTTAACTTGCGGTAATTCTACTAAAGGCTCAACTACCTTGGCTTTAACTACCAAGTGCTCTACAATTGGCTTAACTTCAACCTCTGGTTTTATTTCTTTAATTTTTGGCATATTGTTTAAATTTTTTGCTTTAGTTATTATTATTTTATTTTTTTTAACCGGTAATTTTCTTTTGACTGGCGGTTTGAATGGTTTAATAGGACTAACAGTTGGTATAACAGTAACTTTTTTTATCGATTTTTTAGGAGTAATTTCGCGTAAAACACTTTCCCGCAATTGCTGTAAATGCGGATCAGTTAATTTAATTTCTTCTGAAGAATTTTTTGTTTCGGCCATAATTTTTTATTTTAACTAACGACTAATTTATTTAAAAAAATAATTATACCACTTTTGTGGGTTACTAATTACCACCTCAACGTTGTTTTCGTTAGCCTGGCTTTTTTGTGCCCCTGTCACTATTGCCACGGTTTCTCCGGGTTTTTGCAAACCCAGCTTAAGTCGCGCTTCCCGTTCGGCGTAATCTCCGGTTTTTAAATAATCAATTAACTGACTGACTTCTAAATTTTTTTGTTCTAAACGAGCAACTTCGCTTTTAATGGCTTTTATTTCTTGATTAATCACGTAGCGACGATAAGTTTCCTTAACTACCCCCACTAAAACCAATAAAACCAATAAAAACAAAACCGCTAGTAACAACTTAGAAGAAAAAAATTCCCCCAACGACGATGAACGTTTGGTATAAACCATACGCTAATTATTATACAATATTTTATAATTACTGCCAAGCTTTTAGAGTAGTTAACTAACAAAAGCTTTGATTTTACCTAAACTACCCAAAACTAATACTATATTTTGCCAAATGCAAAAGATGCTAATAAAAAAGCCACGAGAAATATTTTCTCGTGGCTAAACTTAAATTTTTACTTCCCGCAATATTCTAGCGGCGTCATCCGGATGGATAGTACAAATATACATGCCAGTTTGTAGTTCAAAACCACCAATTTTATTAATGCGTGGAGCAATTCTCCAACGCCAGCTGACAAATTGACTGCTATTATCAGCATAACGTTTATCTGGGCACTCATCTAAATAAAAATTAAAATTGGGCAAAACGCCAAATACAGCTTTAAGACGTCGAAAATTTTCACTAATTACTTCGGCCAATTCAAACAAATTGTTTTGTGACCGGTAAAAACGATTTTCTAGTCTTTTCGGCATAATCCAACTTTCAAAAGGAAATTTTTGTTCATAAGGAACAAACGAAATGAAATTGCTATTTTGAGCAATCACTCTCGCCTCATCGCTAGAGCGTTCAATGGTAATTTTGGCCAATGAATAAGCATTATTGGATTCATACTTATAAAGTCGACCCATCCGATCATCAATTTTTTCTGGTATACAAGGTAAACCAATAATTTGGGTATGCGGATGAGCTAAGCTAGCCGCAGCATCCGGCCCGTAATTCTTAAACACTGAAACAAAACGAATTTTTGGATCACAATATAAATCCTCAGTTCGTTCAATAACTACAGACAGCCAATTTACTATCTGCTGTAAAGAATAATCAGCCAGCGTGGCATAATGGTCCGGAGTTTCTACGATTACTTCATGAGCACCATGGGCGTTCAAAATAATTGTTTCTGCCTTATATTGATCAACCAAAAACTTACTAATACCTTCAGTACGCAAAGCTGGAAAAGCGTTAGGAACCGCTCGACACTGCCAATCATTAATTTCTTCAGCCGGTTTGACAATCAACTGATTATTTTTTACTACTACCAATGTTGGCTTTGGAGTCACCACTTCATTGCCTGGACAAAACGGACATTTCTTTAATTTTTCCGCTTCGTCTTCCAAAATAATTTGCCGGATTTTTTCTTGACAAATTTCCGGAACTTGACCTCTCTGCATTAATTCAATAACCTGTTCCCTAAAACTCTTTTTAATACTCTTACCAAAATCATTTGTAGTAAAATCATTTGGTTTAGTATCTGAGCCACGATTGGGTGCAATTAATATTTCTGCATTAACCCAAGTAGAACGACGAATTACGCCACTGATAATTCCTTTTTCATTTTTATCTAATAACATGTTTTATCCTCCTTGATTGTAAATTGCTCTAAACTTAACAGATATTACTTGGCTTGTCAAAAAACCGCACCAGAAACTGCTACGGTTTTTTGTTAAAAATTTAACTAACGATCCTTAGGCGCCATAAAGTTCTGCTAAACCCATTAAATCAATAATAATTGGCATTAAATTTTCACCTCGCAAATGACCCATCCGCCCTTTAGCGCATTCCCGTTCCGAAAAGGCATTAATATCATCAGTCCGTACCCCATCGCCTTTAATAGTGACCATTACGGGGTCGCCGGTATGTTGTTTTAAAGCAGAAGAAGTGGTGTGATCAGAAGTAATCACCACAATAAAATTATTATGTTCGGCCAAAGGCTTCATGGCTTCATCAATTTTTTCAATAAACTTCACCTTACCCTCATAGTTACCATCTTCCGCCAAGCTATCTGCCGCTTTAATATGAACAAAAACTATATCATAATCTTTAGCGACTGCAATTGCTTTATTAATCTTGTTGATCAAATTGGAATCCGGCAAACCAGTTACCCCGTCTTCGGGTTTAAATTTAATTATATCCATACCTAAAATTCCGGCAATCCCTTTATACATTGGCGCACCGGCCACAAAAGCAGCATTCAAATTATACTTTTCCTTAAATGACAACATGGTTTCGGGAATGGCGCCAGCTCCACGAAATAACAAAACATTAGCCGGTAATTTCCCTTGCTTAACTCGTTCTTGATTCAAAGGAAAATCTTTTAATTTTTCTACTACTAGCTGACTAAACTTATTTAAAACTTTAGCGGTAAAAATAGCTTCCGGCGTCTCATCTAACGGCCTGACTTCGTGGACTGGCACGCCAACCTTGTGAGGATCTTGATCAGAAATTTTTGGACTTAAGCCCGCGCCACGCATTAACAAACCAACGCGATGACCCAAGCTAGGATGCATTAAAAATTTTATTCCGTCAATTTCAATTTGACCAAAATAATCCACCAACTCTTTAGTTGATTCAATCCGACCGGCGCGCCGATCAATTACAATCTCATTCTCATCAATTGTTCCTACATTAGCGCGAAAAGCCACATCACCTTTTTGTACGTCCATACCCACCCCAGCACATTCATACGGCCCGCGGCCAGAATAATAGACATAAGGATCGTAACCAAAAATTGACAAATGCGCCGTATCGCTACCAGGACGCACGCCAATATCCACCGTGTGCATCATCCCCGAAATACCGTCCACCGCAATTTTATCCAAATTAGGGGTTTTGGCATATTCCAAAGGAGTTTGGTAACCCAGTTCTTTAATTGGCCGATCCGGTAAGCCATCACAAATAACAAAAATAACTTTTTGCATAACTACTTTTTCTAATAATTAACTTATTTATTCTAACAAAAAATCGCCAAAAAAGCGACTAGTAACAACTGCCAAAAATAGCAAAATTTTAGTTACAATTTACTGACCAAGTTTGGCCCGAACTTTTTTTACCAAATCTTCTAATTTCCAATCAGTTTTAACTAAATAATCAAAGGCCCCGCTTAACATAGCTGAGGCTACTTTTTCCGAACCGCTTAAATTTGTTAACACAATTACCGGCACCGTCTGACCCCAATCATCAGTTCGCAATTTTTTTAACATTGAAATACCATCTTCAATTGGCATTACAATATCTAACAAAATTAGATCCGGTCGTTCGTTTAAGGCCACTTTTAAACCTTCCTGCCCGTCCCCTGCTTGCACCACTTCAAAGCCTTCGGTTTTAAATTTGTCCACCATTGCCTGACGCAACGCTGGCTCATCATCCACGACTAGAATCTTTTTACTTTTAGGCATAAATCCTTAAAAAACAGGGTTTTAATAATTATCCACTGTTTATATTATAACAAAAATATCAAAAAACCGCCAAATGGCTAATTCTATATTTTATTAAATATTCCAGCATTTATTATATTACCTTTAATTTGACCTGCTTGTTTAAGTTTTTTAGCTTGAGCTAATAAGAGTGCATTACCTCCTATGACTATATCACCGCCGACCTGCAAATTATCTGGCAAAACTTGTAACTTAGGGCAACTACTAATATTTAACTTACCCTCCACCTGTAAACAGTCTGGCAAAACTTGCAAATTAGGGCAATCAAAAAAACTTAAATCACCTTTAACATGCAATCTATGCGGCAAAACTTCTAGTTTATTATAACCAGAAAAATAAAGACCTTGATCAGCCATAATCTCTCCGGTTGCATCATCTATATATAATATATGGCTGGTATAATTCAAGCCAGGACCTTGCTTCGCCCAAGCTTCTAACATTTCTTGGGTCCAACCACATTTTTTATCTAACTCTTCTAGTCTAACAGAAACCTCCTGCTTCAACTGACGACAATTAGTTAAGCCTCTAGTCTGTTTAACCAAAACTAATTCTGACTCTAAATTTTTAGCTAAAGTTTTGAGCTGGGTTAGTTTTTCTGTTAATTCTTGACAGCGTTGGGGCATAATTTTTAGTATAATATTATTTCTCCTTTTATTTTCCCCTCTTTTTTTAGTTTATATGCCTGAGTCAATAGTGGAGAATTTTTATCTATGCGTAAATCAGAACCAATCTGCAAATTATCTGATAACGAACTAAGATTAGTACAACCCCTAACATCCAATTCACCACCCACTTGTAAGTTATCTGGTAGAGCCCCAAGACCGGTACAATTTTTAAGCCAAAAATCGGCCTTAATGCGCAACTTATCTGGTAAAATTTTAATATTAACATAATCATTAAGCACTAAGCTACGATCAAAAAAAATCTCTCCAGTGTAATTACGAATTGCCGCTGTATTCATAATATACTGAGCCATATTTAAACCAAAGTTTTGCTGAGTCCAAGCTTTTAACATTTCATGGTTCCAACCAGATTCTCTATCTAATTTTTCTAGTCTAACGGCAATTTCCTGTTTCAACTGACGACAATTCGTTAAGTCTCTGGTTTGTTTAACCAAAATCAATTCTGACCCTAAATCTTTAGCTATGGCCTTAATTTGTTCTAATTGCTGAGTTAATTTTTGACAGCGTTGAGGCATAATAAAAGATATAACCCTTAAATGATTATATCTTAACATAATTTAAATAAAATAAAAAACCCTTCTAAACAACCGAAAATCGCCTTTGAGGCAATTAGATAATGTGGGGCGTGCCCCGCTTCGCGGGACGACCGTGGCTTAAAAAGTCTGTGAGAGTGTATATGGGTGGGGCGTGCTGGGATCGAACCAGCGACCATCAGCTTAAAAGGCTGCTGCTCTACCAACTGAGCTAACGCCCCAGATTGTTAATTAAATTTTTTATAAACTCCCTACCCCGATAACTTTTTAATTGTTTTTCTCTAATTATTGAGGTGGCGCGATCCGAGCACTCTTCTTTGTATATTAATTCCCAAGGTCCTTTGTTTTTACTAGTAAATGAAGATTTTTTATTAGGCGCTAAACCATTGTGTCTATTTAACTTTTTTTTCTAAATCCTCAGTATACCCTGTATAAATTCTAGTAGTAACTTTGCTTTTTATAACATAAACACAACATGGCATATGCTGTGTTACAATCATTAGCTTAAAAGTCCACCAGCTGGCGGGTAACGCCCCCAGATTTATACCAGAAAATTATAATACAAAAATTTAAAAAAAGCAAGGGATTTAAGCTTTTTACCCGATCAACCGGCTGAGTGCATAATTTGTGCAAGAATAGGGACTTGCTTTATTACCCCAGTATAAGATAAGATATAGACACAATTAAACCTAAAACTAATGGTTACCGACGCAGAATTATTGGCCAAGACTCCTCCACACAACCTAGAAGCTGAGCAAGCAGTACTGGGTGGTTTGTTAATTGATAAAGATGCAATTATTAAAGTGGCAGACGTGGTTCGAGCGGAAGATTTTTACCGCGATGCTCATCGGCTCATTTTTGAAACTATTTTAGAATTATACGAAAGACGAGAAACTATTGATGTGGTTAGCTTAAGTAACCGTTTACAAGAAAAAGGCCTGTTGGAACAAGTCGGCGGTAAAACCGCCTTAATGACTTTGGCCAACTTAGTGCCTTCGGCCATGGCCATCACCTCTTATGCCCAAATTGTACAACGCAAAGCCACTTTACGCCGTTTACGACAAACCTCTTTAGAAATTGGCGAACTGAGCTACCACGAAGAAGATGATATTACTAATTTACTAGACAAAGCCGAACAAAAATTATTTGGCGTTTCTCAAAAATATCTTAAACAAAATTTTGTTTCCATTCATGATATTTTAAGCGAAGCCTTTGAAAGAATTGACGAATTACATCGCGATAAAGGCAAAATGCGTGGTATCCCTACCGATTTTTATGATCTAGATAATATCTTAGCCGGTTTACAAAAATCTGACTTAGTAGTTTTGGCGGCCCGACCTTCGGTTGGTAAAACCTCTTTAGCTTTAGACATCGCCCGCAATGTTGCCACCAAACACAAAATCCCAACCGGTATTTTTAGTTTAGAAATGTCCAAAGAACAATTAGTCGACCGTCTACTTTGTGCCGAAGCCGGCGTAGGTTTGTGGAAAATGCGCACTGGCAAACTATCTGATTCCGAAGATGATTTTCCTCGTATTGGGCACGCCATGGCGATTTTATCCGAAGCCCCAATTTATATTGACGACTCGGCCACAGCTAATGTAATGGAAATACGCACTAAGGCCCGCAAAATGCAAACTGAACATGGTTTGGGTTTATTAATTATTGACTATCTCCAATTAATGGAAGGCCGGAGCCATAGCGAAGGCCGGGTTCAAGAAATTTCCGAAATCACCAGATCACTAAAAGCCATTGCTCGTGAATTAAACATTCCGGTTATTGCTTTATCACAGTTATCTCGGGCCGTAGAACAACAAACCGGACCATCAATTCCTCGCTTAGGCCATTTAAGAGAATCTGGCTCTATTGAACAGGATGCCGATGTAGTGATGTTTATCTACCGTAAATTTATGGATAAACGTTATCAACCCAACGAACTAAAACCTGACGAAAGAAATATTGCCGAAATCCACATTGCCAAACATCGCAACGGCCCAACCGGAGTTATTCAACTATACTTTGATGAGGAAAAAGTTAGCTTCCGTAATTTAAACAAAGATGAAAATGTTCCTCTGATTGAACTTTAGACAAATTTAAAAGGATTGCTAATTTATCAGCAATCCTTTTTTAAAAAGGCGAAAAATTCAATTTTTGATGTAAGGCTTCTTTCGCCAAAACATCAACCCTCTTGTGTAGGTTGCTAAAGTGATGATTTCCCGTAGGATAATCCTCATTAGCAATCATTACTTCTACCTTTGTTCTTTTAACTTCCTCTTGTAGTCGTAAGGCTAGCGGATAACTTTTAGCTGATAAAAAATTAATTCCCTTTAGATCACTTATCTCATTACTAGCTTGATCAACCACCTCTTTAACCACTAAACAATCAACAATCAGCAAAATTTCAGTGGCCTGAAACTTTTGCAAAGAACTTAGAGCAACCAAGGCGATTTCTAATTCCATCTCACAAGAAGATAAAATATTTTCTTTAAAAATTAAAAGATTAGGTAAACAACTTTTTTTGACTGGATAATATTCTTCACAAAAAATCGCTGCTCCCCCGCCGTGGCGCAAAACCGCATTATAACTGCCATCACAGCAAATTATAATTTTTGGCATTCCCTTCACCTCCTTTTTATTTAAGGTTTTTTTTGCTAAACTATATAAGATAAGCTTAACTACATATATAGCACAAAACTTAATTTTTGTCAAAATGGCCCTACCTAATTCTATTCAAAATTTAATTGGACACTTTAACCAATTACCTGGCATTGGCCGTAAAACCGCCGAAAGATTGGTCTTTTTTCTATTAACTCAATCTAAAGCCGACTTAGCGGCTTTTGCTAAGGATTTAGCCAATTTGAGTGACAAGGCTATGCTATGCCAAACCTGCTTTAATTATGCCGAAAGTAACCCTTGCGAAATCTGCAAAGACCCCCGCCGCGACCAAACCACTATTGCCGTTGTCGCTAAACCCCAAGATATTGCGGTTTTAGAATCTACCAATGAATACAAAGGATTATATCACGTCTTAGGTGGCGCTCTTAACAACCTAGAAGGCCGCTTACCAGAAAATTTAAAAATAAACGAACTACTGAATCGTTTAAAAACTAAACCGATTAAAGAAATTATTTTAGCCCTAAATCCCGATTTAGAAGGAGAAACTACCATGCTATACCTAGCAAAAGTTATACCAACCGACAAGGTTAAAACTACGCGCTTGGCCCGGGGCTTGCCAATGGGTTCAGATATTGAATACGCCGACCAAACTACCTTAAGTAATGCCCTAAAAGGACGTCGCGAATTAAAAAATAATTAACAATTTCTAGTTACCAAAATAAAAATCCGCCAACCGGCGGATTTTTTTATTTATATTTTACCAATTTTAATTTGGGTTTGGCGCTGACGATGGCCTTGTTTCTTGCGATAGCGCACCTTGGGTTTGTATTTAATAATTACTACTTTGTCAGCTTTTTGTTGCTCAATAATCGTCGCTTTGATTTTAGTAGCCAAAATTGGCTTGCCTAATTCTAAATTGTCGCCTTCACCAATTAACAAAGCTGGCAAATCCACTACTTCACCAACCTTGGCTAAAAGCTTTTCTACCACCAATAATTGCCCTTCTTGGACAATATATTGCTTGCCACCGGTTTTTATTACTGCTAATTTCATATTTGGCTAAAAATTAAATTAATCAAAAGTGTAAACATAATAGCATATTACTTAGAGGCTGTCAATCTTTTATTTTAAAATTACCAAATCCCCAATTTTTATTTGATTAGTTGCCACCCAACCGGCTGGTACCTCAATCACCCAATTTACCAGCACCCCAGGACGATAAATTGCTAAATTTTTATCCATTAGACCTACTGGGGGTGGTTCGATATTTTGAGCCAATTCCACCACAACACCATCCGCCACCCAAATAAAATCTAAAGCAAACTTCATGTCTTTCATCCAAAAACCGGGTAAAACTTTAGTGGGATACCAAAATAACATTCCTTGATTTGGTGCCAAAAAATCTCGGCCAGACAAGCCTTGTTGTTGCTCGGCCTCAGTTTTAGCGATTTCTACCGCCAAAATATGATTACCAATCTTTACCTTAGTTAAATTACTCTTAAAACCAAAAAATCTAGCGCCAACAATAATTAGCACCAAACCAATAATTACTAAAAAAACTATTTTTTTTCTTGGACTAATAAATCGGACTGTCTCTGGGTCCATATTTCAATAATCAAAACTACCAAAATTAAAAATAACAAAGAAAAAATCTTAGCTGGTCGGGGCAGTACCAAAGCACTGTAGCCAAAAGCTAGCGAAATAAAATAAAAAAAACCCGCCACTTTTTGCTGAGACCAACCCAAGGCCAATAACCGATGACCCAAGTGACGGCGATCCCCTAAAAATGGTGACTGCCCAGCCTTAATTCTTTGAATAATAACCCAAATCATATCAATCACCAACAAACCCATTACTAACAAAGTTGTAGTAATTTTTGAGCCTGCTAAGATAGCTAAACAACCTAATAAGAAACCTGACAGCAAGCTACCACTTTCACCTAAAAATATTTTGGCCGGATGCCAATTAAAAATTAAAAAACCAGCAAAACTGCCCGCTAAGATTACAGCCAAAGTAGCCAAAGTCGGTTGATTCAAATCTGGCCTTAAGGACATAACCGAAATTACTACCGCGCTGATAACGGTAACTCCCGAAAGTAAGCCATCAGAACAATCAAGCAACTTGGCAGAATACATTAAACCAAGCAGCCAGGTAAAAGTTAATAAATCCACCCAAACCGAAAGATAATAAGGCCAACCAAAAAAATTAAATAACAAAATACGCCAACTATCCAAAAACCAAGCTTGACCAAAAGGATTGGAAATATATTTAATGCCTAAGCCACAAATAATTACCACCAGGGCCGCTAAAATTGGAAATAAAATTTGGTGTTTAGGTTTAAAATTATACTTATCATCTAAAAAGCCACCAATTACTATAATTAAAGCCCCCAATAAGATACCGAATAAATACTTGGGTAAAATAGCACCATCGAAAAAATTACCCAACCACATGATGCTAAAAAAAGAACCAAAAGCATAGGTCAAATAAATCGCTAAACCACCCAACAAAGGCGTGGGCTTTTTATGAATTTTACGTACCGCAGAATTTGGGTAATCTAAAATTTGCCACCGCCAGGCTAAATTAATAACCAGCTTGGTAAAAATTAGACTCAAAACTAAACAAATAATAAAAATTAAAAACAAGAACATGGTTTTATAATTGCTGAGCTTTTTTAATCTCCACCGCCCCCCCCGCATCCAAAACAACCACGTCACGCCGGGCTAATTTATTACCTAACAAATAATTAGCCAGCACGTCATCAACTCTTTCGTTCAATACTCGTCGCAACGGTCTAGCCCCATAAACTGGATCAAACCCATATTGTGCTAATTCCTGCACGGCGCTGTCAGTAAATTCTAAAGCCACTCCTTTGCCCTGCAGCCGCTTAGCAATTTGTTTAAGTAACAACTTAGTAATACTAACCACATCTGGCAAAGTTAATGGTTTAAAGACCACCACACTATCAAACCGATTAATTAATTCTGGCCGGAAATACTTTTTTAATTCCTGCTCTAATAAAATTCTTTTAATTTCCGCTAAACCCAACCCTTGTTGAATATTATCTTGAATTGTTTGCGTCCCGGCATTAGAGGTAGCAATTAAAATAACATTAGTAAAATCAATGGTCCGACCTAAGCCGTCAGTTAGTCGACCATCATCCATTACTTGTAAAAATAAATTTAAAATTTCCGGATGTGCTTTTTCAAATTCATCCAACAAAACTACGTTGTACGGGTTTTTACGCACCCCTTCGGTTAAATAACCACCCGTCATTTCGCCATTAATTCCCGCCACACCAATTAAATTATGGATACTGTCTTGATTTTGATATTCGGACATATCTAACCGTTGCATTTGTCCTTCACCGCCAAAATAAACTTCGGCAATCGTTTTTGCTAATTCGGTTTTACCAACACCAGTTGGCCCTAAAAATAAAAAATTAGCAATCGGTCGCTTAACATCACGTAACTCGGCTCGAGCGCGCCGCAAAGCGTTAGCCACCGCCTTAACCGCCTCTTCTTGGCCAATCAATCGCTCATGAATAATTTCTTCCAGCCGTAATAATTTATTACTTTCTTCAACCGTTACCTCTGTCACTTTAATTTTAGTTTTTTCAGAAATTAATACCGCCACATCTTGCCCAGTAATCAACGCATTAGTGCCCCTCTGTTTGTGAACATAGCTAGCTACTTCTTCTAATAACAACACCGCCTTTTGTGGCAAATACCGATCATGAATATAACGCGTGGACAATTTAACTGCTTCTACGACGGCTTCATAAGAAAAGAAAACCCCTTCTTTGCCTTCAATTAGCGGCGTCTTAGCTTCAATAATTTGAATGGCCGCATTTTCTTGCGGTTCTAAAATTTCCACTTTGTTTAAAAAATTACCAAGCGCGCCGTGAGGTTCAATATAGCGACTGTATTCTTGCGGCGTGGCCGAGGCTAGACAAAAAGTATGTAGCTGTTTTAAAGTTGAAACCAAAGTCGCGGCCAAATCTATACTTTCACGACCACCGGAAGTAATACCAATCATACCGTGAATATCTTTAATATATAAAATAATATTTCCCGAAATGGCCATTTCTTGCAAAGCCATTAATAATCTTTCTTGCGCTTCGGCCGGAGTCGCTCCGGCCACCAAACGCGCTACACTTAAACTTACTAAACGCTTATCGTGCAAAACTTCAGGCACTTCTTCTAGTACCGTTTTTTGTGCTAAACCTTCAATAATTGTAGTTTTACCGACCCCAGGGTTACCAACCAAAATTACACTTTTTTGACCAGACTCAATTAACCGAAAAATAGCTGCCGCTTCCTCCTGACGGTCAATACAAGGCTCTAAATAGCCCGACTGAGCTAATAACGTCAAATCTTGACCGTAGCTGTCTAAAATAGGGGTAGCAATCGCCGTCATCGCCCGATTCATCTTAGAATGAGGCTTTAAACGACTACGTCCTTTAAAGTGCTGCCAATTTTCCCAAAGTTGTTTTTGCACTCTAGACCACAAAACCACATTTTTTAATTTATCCTGATCAACCTTCAATGAATATAATACTTCCTTAGCCAGATTATCCTCTAACACCGAGGCCACCAATAACTCCGTTGGGCCAATTCTTTTTTTACGATTTTCCCAAGCATTGAAATAAGCTAATAAAATAATCTTCTTTAGTTCCACAGAAATTACTGGGCGTAATGAACCTTGTTTAGCTACCTGCAAGAGGGCGCTGGTTAATTTTTCTTTTAATTCTTTGAAACCAATTCCTAGTCTACCAAAAATATTACCAATCCGATTAACAGAAATTAAGGCGATTAATAGATGCAAACCATTAACTTCTGAATGCTGAAATTTTTCGGCCAACTTAAAACTTTTATCTAACACCTGGCTAGCTTCAAAATTTAAAGAACTACTGGCTTCTATTTGATTTTTTTTAGGTAGCAAGTTTAAATTTTCCCAAGTAAAAGTAAAATTAACCGGTAAAAGTTCTTTGTGGTAGCTCCGATTAATCACCGGGCGATAACTAGTCAATTGTTTTTCAAAACGATAATAAATATAACCGTCAACCAATAAAGAAAGCCAAAACAAAGTTAACAAATAGCTTGGCCGATTAAAAGCTAGCCATAAACCCAAACCCGCCTGCCAAGCCTGATATAAATAAATCGCCAAACAAACAATACCCACTACCGAAAGAATGACCAGAAAAAAATTAATAATGTTACGTAAAATATTTTCAATTTTATTTAAAATAATAGTAAAAACATTTAAAGTCTTATCCCAATAAATAAACCTGCCTTCTAGCCACAGCCCCAAACCATGACCAGAGCAAGTTTGACAAATCTGGTCAGAAACCAAACCAGACCCCTGGCAAGAAGCACAAACAATTAATGGTTTTTGACTATTTACTTCTTCAACCATATAACTTAATTATATTCCAAAATAATTCATCAATCGTTGGCCACGACAAACCCAGACTTAGTCCAATTTGATAAACTATAAAAATTGGCAAAACCAACCAAATAATTAGCCATGACCAAATGAAAATAAACCAAATAAAAAACGCGAAAGCGCGAAAAATAATTTGCACTACTCGCATAAAAAAACTAATCAATCTCCCCTGCCAATCGTACTGAGCAAACATTGGCTTAAATAAATTATTCAACCAAATTGACAGACCAATAATATCATTGGCTTCATCGGTATTTCTTAAACATTGCGTCCAGGCCTGCTTAACCCCAGTAGAATACCACCAGACAGGAAAAAACAAGACTTCGCCGATTAATTCAACAAAGACGTAACTAAAGGCCTGAACAAAGAAATTTTTTGTCATAAACCTGGTTTTATTATAACATAATTCTTCTAAAAACTAAAAAGAGGTGCCAAGTTGACACCTCTAGCAAATCACGACTTTAAGGCTTATTAATATTATCCTGATAAAGTCTGGTTTCTTGCCAAGCCAAACCATTAATCGCTTTTATCGGGTCAATGGTGGTGCCGGGGTATTTAATATTTTGAGCAATCGCCTTAATAGAGTACCCCCCATAAACGTAAGCATTAATCTGATCTTGCCAATTAACCACCGAATTATAAGTTTTAAGGTCTAAAATTTTTTTTAATTCAGTTTTTAAATTATTACCTTGAGCAATTTCTACTTTTAGATCTAACAACCGCGGACGGTTAAACACGTATAAATCTCTAATAAAAAAGTCTCCCGCCTTAGTTGGGTCAAAACCCCACAACACCTCAGTAAAATCAGAAAAACCATCACCGTCAGTATCGGTCTTTTTGGGATCCGTTTGATATTTAATTTCGTCGGCGTCACTTAAGCCATCGCCATCCGCATCACTAGGTTTAGCGGCCGCTTCTTCTAACGCCGGGGTCGCTCCAGGTGTATTTTTATAATATTCACCAATATAAATTACATTATTAGTTTTTTGATCAACTACTTTTAGGGTAACCACTAAAACTTGTTGTTCTTTAATCTCTAAATCAAACTTAGTAGAATTCTGTCCATAAATTATGGCATATCTACCGGCCGGCAAATAGATATCGTTATAGCCAGAATTGCCAGTATTGCGATCAACAATTTTTTTATCCGTTAACAAATTACCTTTAATATCTAATTTCTGAGTGTAAACACTAAAATTAATATTTTTGGCCACTAATTTATTACCAATCGTAGTAATAACCCGCAGCGAACTCAAAATCGGCCGAAATTCTAAACCTTCATTTTCTTTAAGCGTCTTATTCCAAAAAAAGAAATCTTGGCCGCCGTAACCGATAACTTTAATCGCATAAGTTCCGGGTGGAATATACAAATCTACCTGACCTTTATCACCAGTATTAGCGGCTACCAATTTTTTCCCCAGAATTTTTTCACCCGCGGCATCAATTTTTTGTTCCCACACTTCCACCGCTTGGCCGGTAATTAATTTGCCCAGCACGTCTTTAATAGTAATACGCCAAGTACTGAGTTTATATTCAATATTACTAAAAGTTCCCTCGTTAATAACATTATCCCAAAAAAGATAGGTTTGCCCGCCGCTGCCATAAAAACGCAAAGCGTAAGTACCTGAAGACACCAAAACTTCTTTCCGGCCATAATTATCGGTGCTATAAGTGCCTACCACCTTATCTAAATAAGGTTGACCATCAACATTAAACTTTTGCACAATAATATCAAACTTGGCTTTGGGCATTAAAGTGCCAAAACCGTCTCTTACTACCACGGCAAAATCGCTTAAGCGATAAGTCAATTCTTTTTGTTCTTTTTCCGCCAACACAATGTCCGGTTTATAATAATAGCCCGTACTGATAGGAATTTCTAAAATATAAATACCAGGTGCGGGATAAGTTTTAACCGCCCCAAAATTACCGGTGGTAACACTACCAAAAAGCTTATCTTTATACGGCTGACCGTTAATGTCTCGTTTTTGAGTATAAATATTAAATTTAAAATTAACTTTAGCCTGATTATCTTCATCGCGTAAAATAAAATTAATGGAAGTTAATTTCGCTTCATAATAATTAACCGAGCCACCAGACAATCCAATATCCCAAAAATAGAACGCTCCGTCAGTAGCATTTAAAGTCCAAACCTTAATCACATAAGGCCCGGGATTATTTTTGACATTAATTTTAAAAACCGCTTCACCGGAATCACCAATCTTGGTCGAACCCAAACTGGTACCTACATAACGCTGACCGCTAGCATCATAGGCCATACGATAAATAGCACAACTGGCAATATTTTTAAGTAAATTAGTAGAATAATCACGAGCCGTGACCCGTAATTCTGCAATATCCGGGGTATAAGCGGCCTGCGCGAAATTTGGCAATATTAAGCCGGCTAAGAGAAAAATTAACCAAAAATTTAGTTTACGCATAATAATTATTATAATAAGTATTTTACCTTAAATTGCTACTAAAAACAATCAAAACTTCCCCTGCTTGATTTCTTGCCGAATTTTAGCCATTAATGTTAAATAAAAATCTAAGTTATTAACCGTAGCCAACCTCATAGCCAACGGCTCTTTGGTTTTAAATAAATGATGTAAATAAGCTAGTGAATATTTTTTTAAAGTAGTCTGATTAATCGGTTTAAAATTATTAGCAAACTTAGCATTGGTAATATTAATGGTCTGATAAAACCCTTTACCTAATGCTGATTTGCGCCACAAATACAGCCGGCCGTGTCTGGCTTCCCGAGTGGGAATAACACAATCAAACATATCAATTCCCCGCTTGACGGCTTCAACTATTTGCTCCGGTAAACCCAAACCCATTAAATAGCGTGGCTTATCGGCTGGTAAAAAAGGCACCGTCCAGGTTAAGACTTGATACATTTTTTTGATTGGCTCACCAACCGCTAGACCACCCAAGGCGTAGCCGGCAAATTTTTGATCGGCTAAAAACTGGGCCGCGGCTTGACGTAAATCTTTATAAATTCCACCTTGCACAATCCCAAATAATTGCTGACGGGAATTTTTTTGATTGGCCGCTAAACACCGTAAAGCCCAACGTTCCGTAAGCGCTAACGACTTTTTAACATAGTCTTTAGTTGCCGGATAAGGCGGGCATTCATCTAAAGCCATCATGATATCCGAGCCAATCGCCTGTTGAATTTTTATGGCTAATTCCGGAGTTAAAAATTTTTGCTCACCAGTAGTTGGGTCTTTAAATTTAATCCCCGCCTCAGAAATTTTTCTAAGTTTAGTTAAAGAAAAAACCTGATAACCACCCGAATCAGTTAGAATTGGCCCCGGCCATTGCATAAAATTGTGCAACCCTTTGACCTTATTTAAAACTTTTAAACCTGGCCGGAGCCACAAATGGTAAGTATTGGACAAAATAATTTCCGCTCCCAAATCTTTAAGTTCCACAGGCATTAAATTCTTAACCGCTCCCTTGGTAGCAATCGGCATAAAAAATGGCGTAGAAATTTCGCCGTGCGTGGTCTTTAGGCGACCTAAACGCGCTAAAGATTTAGTTGAGGTTTTTAGTAATTTAAACATTATTTTTTATTTATTCTACAATCCCCTTGCCCGCCGCATTTACGTCATTCACCAAATCCGTTGTTACCGCCGGAGCAGTTAAATTAAGCTGAGCGCCGGTTTGTTTGTCAGTGGTAGTTAAACTGGACTCCGGAATTAAAGTCAATAATTTACCTCGTTGACTGGCCACTGGCGTGACACTGACGTTAAAAGTAGCACTTATTTTTCTAACTGTTTTTGGCAAACGATTAATGGACCAAGTGACTGAACGATTGCTGGCATTATAAACTAAACTGCCAGCCTCTAAATCAGTATGATTAGCCCAAGTAATCCCCGCCGGCAAAGTAATTACAAATTTCAAATCAGCTAATTCATGCAAAGAATTATTAATTTGCCAACCAATTTGATAAGTAGTAGTCTGGCCCGCTTTGGGTGGCAAAGGCCCCGAGCCCACAGCCGTACCATCGGCTGTAAAATAACGACCAACTGCCGAAATACTGGCATCAGAATTAACTTCTTCGGATAATTCTTGACTAACCACCGAATTAACACTACCGTCGGCCGACTTAAAACTTAATGTCGCCTGGCTCTTAACTCCAAAATTAGTCACCTTAGGGTCATTAATTACCGAATTATCCTTAACTTTAATAACCAATTTTAGGCTACTGCCCTGACCACCCGCCAAAGTGACTAAATTTTTTATTTCTTTAGAAGTCCAAGTAATGACATTGTCTGTAATTTTCCCTTGATTAGAATCTTTTAAAGAACTCCAGTCTAAAATTTGCGAATCCAACTTAAGGCTAAGTTCCAAGTTATCTAGCGCCGTCTGATTATTATTATTAAAACTAATAACGTAATTTAAAGTCTCACCAAAATTAATAACCTGATTCTGTGCTGAATTGTTTATCACCAAATCTAAAGAAACCTGATCTTTAACAACAGTCAAATCAATTACTTGCTCATCCAACACAAAATAATTATCGGCCGGCCCTTTAAGTTTTATCTGAGCTTTAAATTCTTGCGGTCCAATTAATTTACTGGCTTCATAGTTTCCTGAGATCTTAACTTCTCCTTCTTCTCCGGCTTTTAATTGTTTAATTAGCCACAAACCAGTCTGATCTTTTTCTGCTTCAACTGAAGCCTGTTTAAGCACATAAGCGGCTGGCGGAATTACTACCAGCTGTAAATCTTTTAAAGTTTCCGAGGAATTATTTTTAAATTTTAAACTATAAGCGGCGGGTTGTTCCGGTAAAATTTTATCCGAGCCAGACAAAACCAAACTGACCGCACCGACACCCACATTTAACTCCAAAACATTTTCCGCTTTAAAATCGGCATTAAAATTAGCCGGCCGAAATTTTAAACTGGCCGAAAGATTCTGAGTACTGTTTTTGTCGGCCCAAGTTATTCCCTTAAAATCTATTTTTTGACTCTGGCCGCTTTTTAAAACGGCAAACTTCCAAAAATTGGTTTGCGATTCACTAAAAGGTTCGGGCGTAGACGAAGCCAAAACAAAATTTTCCGGATAATTTAATTCTAAGTTTAGATTATAAATATCTACTTGTTCTTGATTGGTAATAATTAAGCTATAGTCCGTGGCTTGCCCGGGACTGATTACTAACGGACCGCTGATTTTGACGCTAACATTTTTGCCACTAAATTTTTCATTGCCGTTAGACCACCAAAAAAACATCAACCAAGAAATCGCCGTCAACACCGCTAAAATAATAACCGTCCAAACTAGAGAAGAAAACCACCAAGAGGTTTGTTTTTTTTCAATCTTAGATAAATCTGGCAATATCCCATTGCCGTCAGCATAAACCTGTTTAAGTCCTTCGTGAATTATCAAATCTTCTTCCGCCAAAATTTCCACCTGACGACTTTCAATTAATTTATTAATCGGTAATTCATTGTTTGTTTTTTTAGCCATACAAAATTTATTTAATTAGGCGCTAAAAAATTAATTGAGCTATAAAAATCTTGATTAATTACTGTTTGACCATTAATTTCTTGACCCAATACCGTTAAGCTGTCGGGATAATACCAATAGGGTTTTAATTGGCTAGGAAAAACTAATCGCGAAAAAAACTGATCTAGGCCACTGCCCGCTTGACGTTGCACTAACAGAGAATAATTAACTAAAGAAAAATCTGTTTGAAAAAACTCTTTTAAGCTACTAAACCAACCACTGCTTTGCTTTTGCGCTTGCAACTTAAACGGCAATAAATATTGCAAAATAATCTCTTGGCTTTGGCCTGGTTTTAACCTTAGCCAATTAGCAAAAACTGTTTTACCAAATTCTTGGTAAACCGCCGTGCCAGAGGCTGGATCAATTTGGGCATTTTTTTCGGCTTGTAAAAATTCCGAATCCTGCGTTTTAACCGTAGAAACTTCATACTCGCTGGCGGCTGGCGGGTTAAAGCCCTGAGCTAATAATAACTTAGCACCAGCGGGCACATAAATTCTAAGGTAGCTATTATTAGGATCTTTAGTAAAATGATCACCAAGTAACCCCTGATGTTGCCGTTTAATAATCAAAGTATTAATTACCGAATTATCCGGCAAAATTTTAGACTGTAATCTAATTTCTTGTTTAATAGCGTTATCCGTTTTACCGCCACCAATATTAGTATTGATCACCGCCAAATAATCTCCCGCCGTTGATTTTAGTTCTCCTCCCCAATTAGCTTCAATAATCTTGGCTTGCTCTAAATTATCACTAGCAAACAACATTAAATCTTTTTGGCTGAGCGCCTGTTGCAATAAAGCAATAATTTCTAAAAATTGTTCGGGCGAACTTTGAATAATTTTTTGAATCAACTGAGGCGTTAAATCAGAAATCATTTGTTTGGGTTTACCTCCCACCACAAATCTTTGCGCTTCCGAAGCGGTTTGCAAAACTTCCACTAAATTAGCCTGATTGATTACTTGGTCACCGCTTTGAATAGGCCCAATAATTCCTAGCAATTTCGCCACCATTTCTACATTAAAGGCCAAAAGATAATCAACCGAAGGTCCGCCACTTTTTTGGTAAAACCACAAAATATTTCGCGCCGAAGCTGGAAAATCCGGCCACCAATTTGCATCCCAAAAACTCCAAACCGGATTGATCATTTGCAAGGCCCGTGGCGCCGTAATATTTTTAGTCGCCCCACCTTTTAAGTCATAACTACCACCGGCTGGTACTTCTAATTTAACTACTTGTCCTTGCTTAACATCTACCAAAGCATAGCTACCAACAAAGCCTCCGGTGGCTCTTAGTTCATGATTATTTTGTAACAACACCAATACCCGACTGGGTTCGGTTTCGCCCAATAAATTTAAAATTATTTCTAAGGCCTGACTGGAACTTCTTAAATTAGTAATCAAACTTGGCAAAGTGTTATTCAATTGTTGCCAAGCCACTTGTTTATCGGCCGGAACATCTTTAACAGACACTTCATTCACCTGCTTTTGCGCCAAGCTAATTTTTGCCAAAGCCAACTGGGCGCTATTTTGCAAATAACGCAACTTAGCCGTTAATGGCAATTTGGCAGTACTACTAGCAGTAGTAGTTAAGGGATTTAAACCTTGACTTAAATATCGGCCAGCTTCGGCAATGCTTTGCCCAGCGGCTAAAATTTCCTGCCCCGAACGGATTTGATTGGCAAACGGCGCCCACTGCGCCAAAGCACCCACTATTCCTAAAGTTTGCTTTAATTGCTCCTGCGCTTGGCCAAAAGCCTGTTTAGCGTCATTAAATTTTTGATCCGCCAACGGTAAATTAAACTGCGAGGCCGCTTGACCGGCCGCCATTAATTGCTCCACCCCTTTGGTGCTAACTCCTAAAATTTGACCGCGACTAACTTGCAAGTTTTGATAATAACCAAAAAATAACAGCGGCGTTAAAATTAAAAAGCTTACCATTAAAAAAACCGTGACTCTTTTAAACGTATAAAAAACTGGCGCCAATTCGCCAAAGGCAATTCTTTGTTTAATATTTGGCCAGGTTAAAAGTTGATTTTGTCGCCAACCGACTTCACCAGCCTCATCTTCAATAATTAACGGTGTAACTAATTTTTCTTCGGCCACTGATTTAATATTCTTGGCGGGTTTTTCAGCGATCCATAGATTTTTTTCAGTCCAATTTGGCTTAGCGCTAGTTAAGTAAGAATTAACTTCTATGGCCGGAGAACTTTTTAAAGCCTGCTTGGTCCAATTCAACAACGGACTATTTTCCAAAAACCAAAAATTCAACCATTTACCGGTTTTTAATTCCGATTTTACTTCGGGAATTATTTTACTAATTAATAAAGATCTTTTTTGAGCGGTGGATAACTCTAACCACTTTTTTAAATTTAACAAGTGTGGTGAAGGAATTGGCTTTTTTTGCTTAACTTTAAACGTTATTTTTATTTCCTTAGGCAACGCCTTACCTGACCGACGAGGAGTTGCCGCTAAAACTTTAATTTTGTTAATTTTAGGCGGTTTAGCAAACTTTTTCTGAGTTCCCCCCAAATTTTTATTAGAAATAATCGGGGTAATTCCCAAATCAATGCCGTTTTTTGCCAATAAATGCAATAAATCTAAACTAGGATCAGCCAAACGTTTAACTTCGGCTGTTTTACCTTTAGTCGCCAAAATAACCTTCTTTGTCTTTAATTTTTTAGAAGGTTTAGTCCCCGAAAGATTGATTTTTTTGCTAGCCATTAACTTTATTCAATAAAAAAATTTTACCGAGGCATTTTTCTTGGCTGTGATTAACTTTAACTGGACATATTATAACATATTTAGCCAGACAACAACAAATATCAATTTAAACAAAAAAACAAGCTCCTCGCCTATTTTATATAATACTGCCAATTTGTCTTATTTTAGATAAAACAAATAAAAAAATTAATAAAATTAAGAAATACTCACCCCAAAACGGCCGGCAAAGTCGGGATTGGGATCGCCCGGAGCGCGCTGAACCAAACCGACCTCTGCAAGGCTACGGCTGAAACAGGCGTTCGGCACGCCGCCAGTTTCTTTAAAAAAAATACTAAGCAAGTAGCAAGCCTTACCCGAACCCTCATAATTATCAATCACCTGATTGGTTTGTTCTAAGTGGCCTAAGGCATAGGTTATCCAAGATTCTGGGGTTAAACCTTGTTCACCTTTATACTGAGGGTTGGTTTGGAGCTGTTTAAGATAGTTATTGGGTGATTGGTTAGCTTCTGGTTGCTGGCGATGATCGATGATTTTACCTTGGCCTTCGGGTGGAAGGTCGGGTAGGTCTTCAAGTAATAGGACTTGCCAGGCTTGGTTGGACAAAAGTTCTTGTTTGGTTTTACCTTGGTGAGTAGTTTTAGAGTATGCTTGGGGAAAATATACTAAATCTCCTGTGGTTTCGGCCTCTACAAATCCAGCCCAATCTTTAATAGGCTCTTCCGTAAGCATTAAGGGTTGATTTTTGGTGTCCAAGAGTTTGCCTTGTTGATGATGTTCGGTTAGGGCCTTGTCATAAGCCTTTATTAGAGAGCTAATTGGTAAGCCAAAGGGAACAAGAGCTAGTTTAACAAAACCTTGATTAATTTTGGTTTTAAAGAAATCTCTTTTTTCTAACATCATTTCTTTAATCTGTTCTAATGTAAGTATGGGATATTCCTTCTTATCAATTGCCTTAATACCTAGTTCGCCAGTTGAAATTTTCTTTAATAAGCCGGTCTTGATAAGAAGGTTTTTCTGGGATTCATATTGGGTTTCAAAATTTTCCCAATTTAATTCAGTATTTTCAAATGGCCAGAAAAGGTCTGAAAATTCTGCTAAGCCTTGCTCTAGTTTAATTTTAGTTTCTCTGATGAAAATAAGATTATCGGATTTTTTAGAGTCTAGACTTTTAATTTTAGTAAATTCCAAATCAAACTGTTGTTTGAGCTGTTTGAGGGAGGCTAGTTTGGAAGTAAGTTCGGGGCAAAGTTGGGGCATACAAATTTATTTAAAGAATACTCACCGCCGAACGGCTGGAAACGTTAGAATAAGAACCGGCGGCCGGATCATGTTGATCAAAAATAACCTGCGCAAGTTTACGGTAGAAATAGACATACGACACGTAGCCAAATTTTTTGAAACAAACGCTAAGCAGATAACAACCCTTACTCGAACCCTCATAATTATCAATTACTTGATTGGTTTGGGTTAAGTGGCTTAAGGCATAAATTAACCATGATTCTGGGGTTAGACCCTGTTCACCTTTATACTGAGGGTCGTTTTGGAGTTGTTTAAGATAATAATTAGGTGATTGGTTAGCTTCTTGTTGCTGGCGTTTAGCCTTGATTTTACTCCGACCTTCGGCTGGAAGATCGGGCAAGTCTTCAATTAGTAGGACTTGCCAGGCTTGGATGAGTAGAAGTTGTTTTTTGGTTTTACCTTGGTGAGTAGTTTTAGAGTATTCTTGGGGGAAATATACTAAGTCTCCTGTGGCTTCGGCCTCTGTATACCTAGCGCAACCAACAATAGACTCTTCCCCAAGCTCTAAGGGTTTATTTTTGGTGTCCAAGAGCTTGCCTTGCCGATAGTGTTCGTTTAGAGTGTCACCATAGGCCTTAATCAAGGAATCTAGAGGTAGGCCGAGTGGAACAAGGACTAACTTAACAAAGCCTTGTGGTATTTTAGTTTTTAAAAACTCTCGTTTCTCTAGCATCATTTCTTCAATCTGTTCTAAGGTGGGTATGGGATATTCTTTGTTATCAATTGCTTCAATGCCTAATCCGCCAGTGGTGAGGGTTTTTAGCAGGCCTGAGTTTAGGAGAAGGTTTTTCTGGAATTCATATTGGGCTTCAAAATTTTCAAAAGTTAATTCCGTATATTCTAACGGCCAAAGACTTTTTTGAAGTTCTTTAATTCCCTGCACTAATTTATTCTTAGCTTCTCTAACCAAGGCTAAATCCCCTGTCTTACCTGTTTGAGGTAGGCCAGATAATTCCAAATCGAACTCTTGTTTGAGTTGTTTGAGAGAGACTAGTTTGGTAGTGAGTTCGGGGCAAAGTTGGGGCATATAAATTTATTTAATCTACTTTATCACCATCCCATATTTTAATAGTGTGATCACCACTACCCGAAACAATGCGGCCATCAGGGAGGACTTGGAGGGTGTCTACCCATCTAGTATGCCCCTCGAGTGTTTGGGTGTTTTGATAGTCGTTTTGACTGTCTAGTTCCCAAATTTTAATGGTCTTATCACCACTACCTGAAACAATGCGACCATCGGTGAGGACTTGCAGAGTGTATACAGCATTAGTATGCCCCTCGAGTGTTTGGGTGTTTTGATAGTTGCCCTGGCTATCTGTTTGCCAGATTTTAATAGTACCATCAGCACTACCTGAAACAATGCGACCATCAGAGAAGGCTTGGAGGGTACGCACCTGATCGACATGTCCTTTGAGGGTTTGCGTATTTTTATAGTTACCTTGACTGTCTGGTTGCCAAATTTTAATAGTTCTATCATGACAACCCGAAACAATCCGGCCATCGGGTAGAACCTTCAAGGTGAGGACAGATTCAATCTTTCCTCTGAGGATTTGGGTGAGGGTTTGGGTGTTTTTATAGTTGCCTTGGCTGTCTGGTTTCCAAATTTTGATAGTGTTATCACCACTACCCGAAACAATAAGGCCATCAGGTAGGACTTGCAGGGCGGATACCCAATTAGTGTGTCCTTCGAGTGTTTGGGTGTTTTGATAGTTGCCCTGGCTATCTGTTTGCCAGATTTTAATAGTACCATCAGCACTACCTGAAACAATACGACCATCAGGGAGGGCTTGGAGAGTATCCACAAGATAAACATGTTCTTTAAGGGTTTGCGTATTTTGATAATTACCCTGACTATCTGGTTGCCAAATCTTAATAGTATTATCATGACTACCTGAAACAATGCGACTATCAGGGAGGACTTGGAGGGTCTGTACAGTATTAGTATGTCCTTCGAGAGTTTTAATTTCGTGATAATTTATTTTCTTTTCTACCGCAATCAATTCTCGAGAAGAATAAGCATAAAACTCTTGCCATTCAATTTGAGTGATTTGTTTCTGGAACTCTTGGAGGGTTTGATTTAGGTTGGCTTTAGCTTCTCTAACCAAAACTAAATCCCCTGTCTTGCCTGTTTGGGACAAGTTAGTCAATTCCAAATCAAACTCTGCTTTGAGTTGTTTGAGGGAGACTAACTTAATTGTGAGTTCGGGGCAAAGTTGGGGCATATAAGTTTATTATTCTAGCACTACTAAATCTTAAATTATAACTCATTATTTAGCAAGCAACTGATACAGTCTAAGTGTCTCTTGAGCGCAAGTTAACCAGCTATACCTGGCCGCTTGTATAAAGCCAAAATCAATTACTTTGGTTCTAAGTACTTGGTTACTGATTAATTCAGTAATTTTAGCGGCCATATCCACAGTATCCCGCGGATTAAAATAAACGGCGGCCGGGCCATAAACCTCGCGCAAAACTGGAATATCCGAACAAGCCACTGGCAAACCAACCAACATTGCGTCTAATCCCGGCAAACCAAACCCCTCAGCCAAAGTTGGAAAAATATAAGCGGAGGCCTGGCGATAAACCGCTAATAAATCTTGATCCCTAACATAACCAACAAACTTAACAAACTGTTCGGCGTTTTGTTGTTTAACTAATTTATTTATCCTTTGACTAAAAACACTACGACCGCAGACCAAAACTAACTGTTGACTAGTGGCAGTATAAACCGCCGGCCAAGCTTTAATTAATCTGGCTAAATTTTTATGCGGGTAAGGGTTCCCCGTATAAACACAAAACTTTGGCGGTAAATTATATTGGGCTAAATTACTAACTACTGACTTAAACTGGGTCAAAGTGGCCGCCTCGTAAGTAACCGAGATTTTATTAGCCGTAAACGGATAAAATTTAACTAACTCGGACTTTACTGACTGCGATGGCACTAAAATTAATTTAGCTAATTTACAAATTACTCTAAAAACTGCTAAATAACCAAACTGCTTTAGCCAATAAATACTCTGTTGGCGAGTAGTCATTTCTTTGCCCGTAAATTGATGTTTAATTAAATCATGTACCGTAACTAAATATTTACCAAAATAAAAAATTGGCACATTAATCGAAGTAAAATGCACCAAATCTGGTTTTAATCGCCCCAAAATAATCGGCAAAATTAATTGCTCTTTAAGAGAATAGGGTTTTAAATTACAAACTACTTTTTTAAAATTAGCCGGCAAATTAATTTCGGCCAGCACTTCTTGACGCAATAATAAAACATACTGATTAATTTGATCAATTTCGGCCAAGGCTAAAACAAATTGCTTAGTATAAACTCCCAAGCCAGTGTGTGTTGGCCCCCAAAAACGAGCATCAATTATGACTTTCATAATTATGACTGAATTTTTAGCTGATTAAACACGGCCAAAACTTCTTGGGCGGTTTTTGACCAAGGATAATTACCGGCAACTTGCTGGCCCCGTTTAGCTAAATCATTTTTTAAATTTTCATCACTCAAAACCTGTTGCATCGCTTCACTGATTTCAATAATATTATCGGGATTAACCAATAACGCCCCGGCACTAGCCACTTCGGACAAGGCGGAATTACTAGCGATAATTGTCGGCAAGCCACAAGCCATGGCTTCCAACGGCGGAAAACCAAAACCTTCATACCAGGAAGGATAAACAAACAAATCCGCTAAATTATACAACCAAACGCGTTCCTCGGGCTGAACGGAATTTAAATATCTGATTTCTTGGCGCAAGCGCGATTGTTTAATTAGATTAAAAACCGAACTTTGTAGCCAGCCTTGATTACCCACCAAAACCAGCTGGTGCGGAATATTGTATTTAATTTTAGCCCGTTGCCAGGCCAAAATTAGACTCTCCCAATTTTTCCGCGGCTCAATCGTACCCAAGCCTAAAATAAATTTTTCCGGCAATCGCCAATTAGTTCGTGCCAAAGCCAAAGCTTCCTGGTCCGTGATCTTTTTAAACGCTTGATCCAAGCCGGAATAAACCTTCACCACCTTGGTTTCGGGAATTTGATATATTTTAACCAAATCATTTTTAGTATTTTCCGAAACCGCTAAAATCTTTTGCGCCGTTTGGGCTAAGCGACGCGGATTAATTAAACGATGCCACCATAATATTTTTTGCGAAAAAAAGTAAGGAAATAATTCGTAAGATAAGTCATGAGCCGTTAAAACTACTGGTACCTTTTTACTAAAACACACAAAATCTAAATTAGGTAAAAAAAATAAATCAAATTTTATCGGTTCCGGATACAACAAATATCTTTGGGCAATCAATTGATCTAATTTGGGCCAGTTAAAAAGTTTTAATCCCAACATTAATAACCGATTAGGGTAACGAAACCCCACGTAATGAACGTTGGCCTGATTAAATGGCGGCAAACTTACCTGACTGTAAGAATTATAAAACAACCAATACTGATTTTTTTGATCTAACGCAAACAAGGCCGTTAACAGCTGATAAGTGTATTCCGCCACGCCATTGTAGCGACCACGAATTAAACATCTAATATCTACGCCAATGTTCATAAAGATTAATTACGAAATTCTTGCCAGCCATCGTTGACTACTTGTAAAAGTTGTTGCTGAAAATTAGCGACTGAAAATTTTTCCGCCTGATTTTTTATGGCCAACGGATTAAGATTTTCCGGTTTAAATCTAATCACTGCGTCAATAATTGCCTCCCAGCTTTGTTCATCAATAAACTGTCCGCTGACACCTGGTATAACCGTTTCTAAAGCACCACCGGCCGCATAAGCAATTACTGGCCGGCCGGCCGCCATCGCTTCCACCGCCGTAATACCAAAATCTTCTTCCTGCGGATGCAAAAAAGCCAAACACTCGCTATATAATTTAGTCAACTGTTGATAATCAACCTTGCCTAAAAATTCTATATTCTTTTTGGCCAATTTTTGTAGATTAGCTAGTTCCGGACCTTCACCAAAAATTTTTAAAGGTAAACCAATCCGCGAAAAAGCTTTAACGGCTAAATCATAACGCTTATAAGCCACCAAGCGGCCACCAATTAAAAAATAATTTCCTACCTTGGGGGCAATTTTAAAATTATTAGTTTCTACCGGCGGATGAATAATTTGCGACGGCCGATGATAATATTTAGCAATCCGTTTTTGTACCAAGGCGGAATTGGCCAAAAATTTATCCGGCCGTTGCGCGGCCATAAAATCCCATTGACGCAAACGACTAAGCACGGCCGGAATAGCCAATTTAACTAAGCGGTTATAATGCAATTCTTTAACGTAAGTATGGCGATCACTCCAAATATACCTAGTGGGGGTATGACAGTAACAAAGATGCAAAGTTTGTGGTCCGGTAATTATCCCTTTTGCAAAAGAAGAAGTGTCGGATAAAACCACATCATATTCTTCAAATTTTAAACTTTCCACCGCGGCGGGCATTAAAGTTAAATACCATTGATAATGTTTGGTAATCCCTGGCATTTGTTGCAACCAAGAAGTGCGAATATCTTGTTTAGCAAAAAAAGGGTCCGCTTTTTGCGGATTATAAAATAAAGTATAAGTAGGCGCGCCAACAAAGGTTTGTTGAATAATTTTTAAAACCCGTTCCGCTCCCCCATCTTGGGCTAAATGATCATGAACCAAAGCAATTTTCATAAATGATAACTAGTCAATTAGTGTTTATATTTTAGCAACTTTTAGCCCACTTGACAACAAATCAAAAAACTGCTAGTTTAATAACAAAAAGGAGGTGTTTAGCTAATGCAAATATCAACCAAAAACTCTAAAACTCTAGCAGCTATTGCACTAGTAGTAATAATTGTGATAATTCTGCTAGTATTCGGCGGTGTATATAACTATTTATATAAATCTCTATATATACCATTTGAAAAAAGTTTTGCCAAGGCAAGGGCAGCTGATACCAACCACGGCGTACGGAACCATTATGCAAAATCAAGTTTTTCCATCGTTACGATTAGTAACGAGCTGTTGCTACTAGAAGCAACGGAGTATACCAGCCTTGATTGTAGTAGCATTTCTTATCTGCCGGCCCTAAAGGAAGGCTTAGCAAAGATAAAGCAGGACTATGACATCATTGATGTTCTTACCCCGCTAAACGCAATGATTTTTAGCGGCAGTGCCACTAAGGCGCTAGTCGTAAAAGTTAAACCAAAAACCAAACCACCGAAGTAATTCGGTGGTTCTTTTATTCCGCTCGCCTTTTACGCAAAACTGCTAAGGGAGTTTTTACTAAAATAACTAAATCTTGCAGCCACGACCAATGTTCCATGTAATAAATATCTAAATTTACTTCCTGATTAAACGCTAAATCTGACCGACCCGAAACTTGGGCCAAACCGGTCATCCCCGGCTTAATATTTAACACTCTTTTTTGCCACTGATCATAACGCGCTACTTCTTCCACCTCATGAGGCCGGGGCCCGACTAAGCTCATTTGACCAATCAGCACCAAAAATAATTCTGCCAATTCGTCCAAACTAAACCGCCTAATAATTTTCCCCACTCGGGTAATCCGCGGATCATTTTTAAATTTAATGACTGGCGTGCCATTACGCAAATTTTGTTGTTGCAGCACAAATTCATCATCATACCGCAAGTGATGAGTATTGTGTTTCATGGAACGAAATTTAAAATAACGAAAAGTTTTGCCGTTTTGGCCAATCCGCTGATAAGCAAAAAAAACTGGACCAGCCGAATCTAATTTAATCGCCAAGGCTTCTAGCAACATAATCGGCGAAAAGATAATAATCAAAATAATTGCACCAATTAAATCAGACAATCTTTTAGCGACTCGGCCCCAACCATCCAACTTGGTTTTTTTTACTTCTACTACAGGAATACCGGCCAAAAAAGAAATCTCAATTTTGGGGGCTTGGGCGGCAAATAAATCAGCCACATATTTTAACGGTAAATGATGTTCGTAAGAAAAAGCATATAATTCCTGCAATTCGGTTTTGGCTAAATGTGGCGAGCCGGCTAAAATTTCATCAACCTTATCTTGCTGAATTAATTGTTGCAACTCTTGCTTAATGGTTGGACTAAAATCAATAAAAACCTTAACCACTACATAGCCTAATTTATAATTATTTTTAAAATACTGGGTCAAAACCTGGCTAGCTTTATCTTGACCAATAATTACAATCCGATGCACACCAATCCCCCGCCTCAATAATTGTTGTTGTAAATGCCTAATTAACCACCGGCCAAAGCCAATATAAATAATGGACAACAACCACACCGCTAACACAATAAAGCGCGAAGAAAAAAGTTCATGCCGCGCAAAATCAATTAAAATAACCACCAGTAAACCAGTGGTGCAGGCAAAAAATAACCGCCGAAATTCTTCTCGCCACGACCGCGTGGCGGCGATAACATAAAGTTTAGCTAAAGCAAAAATTATCAACCAGACCGCGGCCACTAACAGGCTATACCACAAATAAGTTTGCCAGGGCAATTTAAAAGTAACCGGCCGTAAACTGCTAGCATATTGGCCAAAGCGAATCCAATAGGCCGTTAAACTGGCCAACATGATCATTAACAAATCAACGGGTACCAAAATTGCGCCAAAAAATATTTCACTACGTTTCATGGTTGTTTTATTCTCTTACAAATTTACCATTTTTTTTAGAAAAAAACAAGCCATTATCTTGACTTTTTTTGTAAATTATGCTATGCTAAGTTTATCCAAGTAAACCAGGTGATTGCGGTGCGTGTTAAAGCGCATTGAGGAAAGTCCGAACACCGTTTTTCAATCTTAGGATTGGAATTCAGAGGTAATCGCTAACAGCGACCGGGAGCAAAGTTTATAGAAGTCCTGCAGACTTCTGCAAATTTCAAGCCCAGGGAAAGTGCAACAGAAAATATACCGCTTGAGTCCCTTGTGGACTAAATCCCACCGATGGTGGGACAAGTAAGGTTGAAATCGTGGGCCCGCCTATGCGCGGGATAAGCCAAGCTTCGGCTAGGCCAAAGTAAGAGCCCACGCGGGACTGTCAGTGATGACAGCCGTGGAAAACACCTACCCGGTGCAATGCCAAATAAGGTAGGCAGCATGACTCCAACAGCAATGTTGGGGCTAGAGAGATAATCACCCGCCTTTAATTAGGCTGACAGAATTCGGCTTATCGGTTTACTTGGATAATAAAAAAATCTACTTCAGTAGATTTTTTTAATTGCTAAAATACTAATAACTTAAAATTTAGGCGCTTTCGTCTAAAGCTTCATTAACCAACCGGTCTGCTTCTTTATTTTTTTCCCGGGGAATATGTTTAAAAGTAACTTTTTTAAAACCATGAATTAAGTTCCAAGCTTTAACGAACAATACTCCTAAATTTTTATCTTTAACTTTATAATTTAAATTTAATTGTTCCACCACTAATTCGCTGTCCAAAAAACATTCTAGCTCTTTCACTCCTAATTCTTGCGCCTTAGTTAAACCCAAAAGCACCGCCTGATATTCCGCTTGATTATTGGTGCCAACACCAATAAATTCTTTATAGCGAAAAATTGTTCCCCCTAATTCAATTACCACCCCAATCCCCGCTGGTCCAGGGTTGCCCCGGGCGCCTCCGTCCGTATACATGCTGGCTTTAGACATAATTATTTTTTATTAAGTTTATTTTAAACTAAATTACCAATCAACTTGTACGCGCCAGCTACCAAACACTTCTTGACCACGATGATCAATATAAAATTTCAGTGAGCCTTTTATAACTTCAGCCAAACCATCATAAAAGTAATCAGCCTTTACGTCGTATCTTTCAAAAAATACATCTTGGCCGGCATGATCAATATATAAATAACTACTACCATGCTTAACAGCAGCCAAGCCTTCCGAAAAATAACCAGCCATACCATATCTTGCTAGGCTTACTTCTTTTTCAGAATGATCAATAAAAAACCAACCCTTACCATAACTAGAAGTAACTGGAGCCAAACCTTCATGAAAACTCTCAACCCTCTCATAGCATTTGTTACTGATTTTTTTACCATCACGATCAACAATAAACCAAAGTCCATCTTTATTGGCCCAGGCCACTCCTTCAGAAAAACTTAAAGCACCATCATATTTTTCTGAGCCGACTTCCTGACCAGTCCGATCAATAATATACCATTTTTTCTGCTGATTTTTTACCCAAGCCAAGCCTTCGGAAAAACCCTTAGCCTCTACATATTCTCCAAAAACCCTTTTATCCTCACGATCAATAAAATAATAAGATGAACCATATTTAACACAAGCCAAACCTTCCGAAAAATCACTAGCCTCACTATATCCTTTTTGATTTATCACCTCTTCAATTTGATTAAGATAAAAATATTTGTTATCTATAATAATCCGAGCCAAACCATCATGAAAATCAGAGACAGCTTTATATTTTTCCCAGCTAAGTTTTTTACCGGTTTGGCTAATAAAAAACCATTCTCCATCCTTTTGAACCCTCGCCCAGCCATCATGAAAATTACCGACAAATTCAAAACCGTTTTCCTTGGCTATTTCTTTTCTTAGTTCTATATTATATGGATCTATTTTTGGTTCCAATTCTACCACCTTACTTTCAATTTGTTTTTTAAGCTCTCTAATTTTAGTCAAATCACGGCTAACCAAGGCCTCTTGATGAATCACATCAAATTCGGACTTTAAGTTTTTTAGTTCCTGAAGTAAATTAGTAAGTTCTTGGCAATTATGCTCAGTGTTTCGCATATATAAAAATTATTAAGCGTCAAATATTTTACGACCGCGCTGATCAATATAAAATTTGTTCTCGTAGCCTTTTCTTACCAAATACAAACCCTCGCCATAACTTTCGGCGCCATCATATTTATCCGAACCAATTTCTTCACCAAATTTATTAATCAAAAAGTTTTTATTATCCTTTCTGACCAAAGCTACGCCTTCAGAAAAATTTCCGGCATAATAATACCTAGTCGGACTAATTTTTTGGCCAATCTGGTTAATGTAGAACCATTCTTCCTTTTTATTGGTTTTAACCGCAGCTAAGCCTTCATGAAAATCACTGGCTCCGTCATATCCTTCACTATTTATCTCTTTGCCAGCGTGATCAATAAAATAGAATTTGCCATTTCTTTTGACTCGGGCCAAACCTTCAAAAAATCTAGTAGCATAGTCATACTTTGCCGGAATAACTTCTACTCCCGTAGAATCAATGAAAGAATACTTATAACCACCTGAATAATATTTTTTTACCGCAGCCAGGCCTTCAAAAAAATTATTAGCCTCTATATACTTTTCTTGATTTATCGCTTGACCAGCCCGATTAATAAAAAAATAGTCCATATTATTAGCACCCTCAGAAAAATTACCCACTCTAGCTAAATCTTCGTGAAAATTATCCACAAAGTCATACTTTTCTAAAAAAGCATTTTTACCGGTATGATCAATATAAAAATGATCATGATCTATAGCCACACAAGCCAATCCATTACTAAAACTATTAGCAGCATCAAATCTTTTTTTAAATACATCATTGCCATTTTGGTCAATATAAAACCATTTACTTCCTCTCCAAACACAAGCCAAGCCTTCGGAAAAATCACGAACATTATCATATTTTTCAGAATTAATTACCTGACCAGCACGATCAATAAAAAACCATCCTTTACTATAATTACTAGTAGTAACCCCAGCCAAACCTTCGGAAAACCGTCTAGCGTCATTATAAACCTCTGAACTAATTACTTTTCCAGCCCGGTTAGTATAAGAATATCCTCTATCAGAATATACTCTAGACTTTCTTGCTAGGGCCAAGCCTTCGGAAAAAATATCAACAAAATCAAAAAAATTTTTTTCAGCAATTTTTTTCCGCAATTCAATATCGTGAGGGTCGATCTTCATCTCTAACTTCTCTACCTTATCTTTAAGCACCACCTTTAATTCTCTAAGTTTAGTCAGGTCACGGCTGATTAAGGCTTCTTGATAGGCCAAATCAAACTCAGGCTTAAGGTTTTTTAGTTCCTGAAGTAAATTGGTAAGTTCTTGGCAATTGTGTTCAGTGTTTAGCATAAATAAAAATTATTCCGTGTCAAATATTTTGCGACCAGCATGATCAATGTAGTAGTATTCGTTGTTTTTTTGAACCAAAGCTAAGCCTTCAAAAAAATCTCCGGCGTCGTCGTATTTTTCCGAAATAGCCATTTTACCGGCACGGTCTATATAAAAGTATTCTCCATCTTTTTTAACTAAAGCCAGGCCTTCCGAAAAATCTCCAGCTTCATCATATTTTGCTGAGATAACGATTTTACCGGTACGGTCTATATAAAAGTGTTCTCCATCTTTTTTAACTCGAGCCAAACCGTCAAAAAAATCCCCGACTTCGTCGTATTTTTCCGAAATAATTGTTTTACCGGCGTGGTCGATACAAAAAAATTCTCTGTCTTTTTCAACCCAGGCTAGGCCTTCATGAAAAATTCCAGCAGCATCATATGTTTCCGAGTTAATTCTTTTACCAGTGCGGTTAATGTACACATAGGTATAGGTAGGCCTATGGGCAAGCTTTTTTGGCAAATTTTTTGCAACCGAGGCCAGACCTTCAGAAAAATCTTCAGCGTCGTCATATTTTTCTGAAATCGCTATTTTACCCTTTGGGTTGATGTAAAAGTATTTTCCGTTTTTTCCAATCCAAGCTAGGCCCTCATGAAAAGTTCCAGCATTACTATATGTTTCCGAGTTAGTTCTTTCGCCGGTACGGTCTATATAAAAATATTCGTGCTTTATATGTACCCAGGCTAGGCCTTCCGAAAAATCATCAGCACCATCATATTTTTCGGAATTAATTGCTTTACCGACTTGATTAACATAAAAATATTCTCCATCCTTTCTAACTTTAGCCCAACCATCATGAAAATTATTAACAAAGTCAAACCCGCTTTCTTCAGCTAGTTTTTTTCGTAGTTCAATGTTATAAGGGTCAAGTTTGGCCTCTAGTTCTTTTATTTTGCCTTCAATTTGCTTCTTGGACTCTCTAAGCTTAGTTAGGTCACGACTAACTAGGGCTTCTTGATAGGCCAAATCAAACTCAGGCTTAAGGTTTTTTAATGCCAAAAGTAAGTTAGTAAGTTCTTGGCAGTTGGTTTTTATATTTGGCATAGATAAAAATTACTCAGCGTCAAACATTTTTTGACCGCGATAATCAACATAAAAAGATTTTCCATCTTTTTTAACCCAGCCTAACCCCTGTTCTATAATTCTAAAAGAATCATATTTAGTTGGACTAATCTGCTCAAAAGCAGTATTAACAACAAGATATTTTCCGTTTTGGCTAACCCAAGCAAAACCCCGACAAAAATTTTCTACAGGTTTATATCCCCTTGAATCAATCTCCTGCCCAGCACAATCAATATAAAACCACTTATCATCTTTTTTAACTAAGGCGATTCCTGCCGAAAAACTATAGGCCTTATCGTATCTTTCTGGAATAGCCAATAGACCAGCTTTATTTATAAAAAAATATTTATTATTTTTTTTAACACAGGCCAAGCCTTCATGAAAAATTCCGGCGTCATCGTATCTTTCAGAAAATAAATCTTTACCAGTATAATCAATATAAAACCATTTTTTGTCTTCTTCGACAGCGGCCAAGCCTTCGGAAAAACTAAGGGCAGAATCATACATTTTTGAGCTAATTTTACGGCCGGCTCGATTAATAAAAAAATGTTTTTCGTCTTTAACAACCGCAGCTAGACCTTCGGAAAAATTACAAGCCGTCTGATATTTTTCAGCATTGATTTTCTGACCAGAAGAATTAACATAAAAATATTTTTCATCTTTTTTAACTACCGCGATATCCTCAAAATAATCATGCGCATTACCGCTTGTATTCTCCGGGTCCACCTCTTTACCAGCACGATCAATACAAAACCGCTTGTGACCTTTGGCAACTCTCGCCGAACCATTGTAAAAATTACTAACATATGTAAAACCATTCTCTTTGGCCAAGCGCCTTCTTAAGCCTATATTATAAGGATCCGTCTTTTCTTCTAATTTTGCAACCTCGCTATTAATTTCTACTAATTTAATCTTAAGCTGTTTTTTTAACTCTCTAGGTCTAGTCAAATCATGACTAACCAAGGCCTCTTGATAGGCCACAGTAAATTCTGACTTAAGGTTTTTTAGTTCCAAAAGTATTTGAGCAAGTTTTAAACAATCATTTTCTATGTTTGGCATAAATTAAACTTACTTTTTAGCTACTAGCCAAAAAATCTACAATTTTTAATTGCAACTCCCGATTGCCATTCCATTCATTAACCCCCAACTCAAAAACCAAATCAACTTTATCCCCGACTTTAAAACCTGCCGCTTGCTTGGCTAAACTAAAACCAATGGTTTTATGGATTTTTTGACTACCGTGGCTAACCAACAATCGTAAATGTTTGTTATCTTTACCGATAGTCTGAAAACTTTCTATTTTTAAACCTCTAGCTAATAAAACTGGCTGAGGATTGGCGTAACCAAACGGCGCAAAACTAGAAATTTCTTCCCACAAAGCCCAATCAATTTTATCCAAACCTACTTCCATTTCCACTTCAATTACCGCCCGCATCTGTTCGGGTTTAATTTGTTTTTGAGTTAAGCTGTCCAATTTTGCAAAAAATTCTTCCAACTTAAATTTATCCGCTACCGTAAAACCCGCCGCCTGACTGTGGCCTCCGGCGTGCAATAATAATTCACTGCATTCTTGAATGGCTTGAATTAAATTAAAACCGGTAATACTGCGACCCGAACCAACATAATTTCCTTCGTGATTTTTACAGGCCACTAAACTGGGCCGATTATATTGATCTGACAACCGCCCAGCAATTAAACCTACCAAACCCAACGGCCAATCATCTTTAACCAACAACAAAATCCGCCGACTGTCATCCACCTCGCCAAGCATCGCCTTGGCCTCTTCCGCCATTTTATCAGTTAACTTTTGCCGTTCGCGATTAGTTTCTTCTAATTCTAAAGCTAATTTTTTTGCTTCGGCTAAATCTTTAGTAATCAACAAACGGTAAGCCGTGCTAGCGTGGTTTAACCGTCCAGCCGCGTTAAGCCGCGGACCAATTTGCCAAGCCACCGACCAAACCTCTAATTTTTTTAAATCATTGCCCATTAATTTAACCAATTCCTGCAAACCAAGCCGTTTACTTTTTTGCAGAACAATTGTGCCCCAACGCACCAAGGTGCGATTTTCTCCAACCAAAGGACACATATCGCTAATCGTAGCAATGGCTACTAAATCTAACAACCATTTTTCCCAACCTTTGGGTGGTAGTAAACTATCATTTTGTTCTTTTAAATATTTTAAAACCGCTTGGACTAATTTAAAAGCCACTCCAGCGCCGGACAAACCCTGATAAGGATATTTTTCGGTTTTAACATTAGGATTTAAAATGGCCAAAGCCCGCGGCAAATTTGGCGGAGGTTGATGATGATCTGTAATAATTACATCTACCCCCTGCGCTTGTAAAATATCCACTTCATTATTATTGGTAATACCACAATCAACGGTAATAACCAATTTAGCGCCAGCCGTGGCAATTCCTCTGACCGCTTCCTCATTTAAACCATAGCCTTCAATATCGCGATAAGGAATATAAACATCATTACTAATACCTAATTGATCCAACAAACTAATAATTACCGCACTGGCCGAAACACCGTCCGCGTCATAATCACCATAAACTACTACTTTTTCCTTTTTAGTTTTAGCCGCTAAAATACGTTTGACTGCTTTTAGGGCGTCGGCAAATAAAAAAGGATCATGTAAATCCTCCGTATAATCGGGATTTAAAAATTCTTCAATTTGTTCCGTGGTGACTAAGCCACGATTATATAATAACTGTAAAACCAAAGGTTGAATTTCGGGAAATTTCTCAACCACGTCAGCTGGAACCTTGGGCTTAATTTGCCAAATTTTTTGGGTCATACGGCAGTAATTTTATCACATCAAAAGCTTTTTGACAAAAATTAAAATAACGCCTAAAATACGGCCAAAGGAGGAATTAGCTAATGGAAGAATATCTACACCAAATACCCATAAAATACTGCGACCATGGGCATGCCAACGACTTTGAAGCCGACATTTGCCAAACTTGTCAGGAACCACTAAATTATGGCCACCGAGTTGATATAACCCAACTAACCAATGGCCAGCCGGTGGTTGTCAAAAAAATTATCCGTTTTATCGCTGACCGCCCTGAGATTATTTTAAGCTAAGGGCGGTTTTTAAAATAAGCTAGTTATGCTAAAATATAATTACTATGAATAGAAAAACCAATCGCATTCTTTGGATCATCGTTTCAGCCTTCGTGGCGATTATGATGGTTTTGTGGACTATTTATCCTTTGCTGGGCCAATAAAAAACCAAAAAAACACCCCCAGCTAAACTGGTGGCGTTTTTTTATTTAAGCTTAAAAATTTATTCCTTAATCCCTTTAGATTCCCGTTTAGCTTTGTTTAAATCCAAAACCTTCTTGCGAATCCGAATATTTTGTGGAGTTACCTCAACCAATTCTTCATCATTAATATATTCTAAAGCATCTTCTAAGTCCATAACGTGCGGGGTGTTTAAGGCTTCGGAAACACCATCACCCTTAGAACGCATGTTGGATAATTGTTTGGCCTTACAAACATTAACCCAAATATCTTCGGCCCGAGAATTTTGACCAATCACTTGGCCCTTATAAACCGAAACCGCCGAACCAATAAATAAAGTGCCACGATCCTGAATATTTACTAAACCATAGTTGTTAGAAATGCCGTCTTCAAATACGACTAACGAACCTTGTTCACGATCCTTCCAATTACCAGGGTCGGGCAAATAATCCAAAAAGATAAAATTCATAATACCCAAACCACGAGTGTCGGTTAAAAACTCTGAGCGATAACCAAACAATCCACGCGTGGGAATGTTAAACTCTAAGTGAGTAATATTACCGTCGCTGTGCATGTTTCTTAATTCTCCGCGCCGGCCACTTAATTTTTGAATAACAATTCCCGCAAAATCGTCGGTCACTTCAATAAAGACACTTTCAAATGGCACAATCTTCTTACCATTAACTTCTTTTTCAATCACCTGTGGCCGCGAAACTTGAAATTCAAAACCTTCACGACGCAATCTTTCAATCAAAATTGCCAAATGTAATTCACCCCGACCGGCCACTTCCCAGCCACCGGCTGGATTATCCACTACCTGCAAAGCCACGTCGGTTTCTAATTCTTTAAATAAACGTTCGCGAATTTGGCGGGAAGTAGAATATTGACCTTCGCGACCGGTAAACGGCGAATCATTAACTAAAAAATTCATTTTAACGGTTGGCTCATCAATATGTAATAATGGTAAAGCAATCGGATTTTGCACATCAGCCAAAGTTTCACCGACGGTTACTTCCGGAATACCGGCAATTGCCACAATGTCGCCCGCTTTAGCAAAAGGAGTTTCTTGCCGAGCTAAACCCGTAAAAGTCATTAACGAAATAATTCTAAATTTATTCATCTGACCCGAACGATTAATATGCATTACTTCCTGACCGGCTTTAATTTGACCATTGTAAATGCGACCAATGGCAATCCGACCCTTAAAATTATCACCCGCGACCGTATTAATCATTATTTGCAACGGCAAATCATCATCACCACTAGGTGGCGGTACTTCTTTAATAATCGTATCAAAAATTGGCGTCACATCTGTCATGTCCGCTAATTTTTCTTGCAAACCCGCCTTACCTTGTTTGGCGGCCGCATATAAAACCGGAAAATCTAAAGTTTTATCATCCGCCCCTAATTCCATAAACAATTCAAAAGTTTTGTCCAAGGCGTAGTGTGATCTAGCGTCCGGTTTATCAATTTTATTAATCACCACAATAATTCTTAATTTTTGCTGCAAAGCCTTTTTTAAAACAAACCGAGTCTGAGGCATGGGCCCTTCTTTGGCATCCACTAATAACAAACAGCCGTCGGCCATATTCAAGACCCGTTCTACTTCCCCACCAAAATCGGCGTGCCCGGGAGTATCAATAATATTAATTTTAATGCCATCATAAACCACCGAAGCATTTTTAGAAAAAATAGTAATACCGCGCTCGCGCTCCAAATCATTACTATCCATAATCAAATCAGAGCCTTGTAATTCTTTGGATAAGTAGGTTTTAGATTGACGCAACAAAGCATCCACCAGCGTAGTCTTGCCGTGGTCAACGTGAGCAATGATCGCAATGTTTCTAATGTTATTTAAGCTCATTTAAGTAAAATAAATAAAAAAGCGCACTTTGGCCGCTTTTGTGTCTTTCTTAAGCAAATACATTATAACAGAAATACAATAAATGTCAAGAGCAAATCAAATTAATACAAAAATAAAAACCCCAGTTAAACTTCCTGGGGGTTAAAGCAAATCATTCTGCCATTTTTTGGATCAATTGAACAAGTGGCAATTCCTTGCTCAACCGACATTTCCATGATTCTAATTGTTATCATAAAACTCGCAATGCGGTTAAATGCCCTGGACAAACTTTCCTGGGAACTGTCCTCTTTCAAAAACTTCTTAAGAGTTATTTTCAGCTCTTTGTCTTTAGCTAAATAGCTGGCCACTTCGCTAATCATATCCTTCTCGTACGAATTAATTTTGCCCGCGGCTAAAATAGCAAAACCGAAGAACGATGTTTGGGGACGATTAATTGAGCACCTGGTTAGCGAAACAACCAGCCTGACGCTCTCGGGTTTCGGTTTAATTATTTCTAACAATTCCTGAGAGATAACTTTTAAACTATCAAAGTTATCAACTAACTTAAATTGAATAAACAATTTAACCGCCGATTGAAAGTGCAACAATTGGATAAACTGCGGATATTTTGCCGGTTTTTTAATTTCCTGTTTTTTCATGACAACACCTCCTTTTTGTAGTTTTACCCATCTTATAACCTAGGTTGAAAAATGTCAAATAAAAAACCCCCAAATTAAATTACTTTTGGGGGTAGTCTAAGCTAATTCTCTGCGTGCCACTCTAAAATAATCAGGCCTTGATAATGAGCCAGATACGCCATAGCCATGGCCACTAAAATCTCGGCTAATTGCTCAAAGGACTCAGGCATCTTTTTGTCTCCCGTTAGACACTTTAACTCAAACTCCAAAGTTTTGTTTTTCTGCAAATAATCCTTTACCTTTTTAATGCGATCACTCGCATAATATTTTACTTTGGGTGTAGCAAAAATCACCACACTCTCAACAGAAGATCTGCTACGAGAAGTTTGAGCGATTACCATGTTGATAACCTTTTTGGTGCTCGTCTTAGACGGATTAATCTTTTTTTCCAGTTTTAAGGGAAGGCTCATTCTAACCCGATCAATTAACTTAACCTTCGCTAACACATCAAAGGCTTCATTCCAGGTTAACGGTGATCTGCATTGGGGACGATCGAAGACGATTACTTTTTTGGCTGCTAATTTTGTTCCTTCTACTATTTGTATCATCTTCTCACCAACAGCGATGTCTAGAACCTTTATCAAGGTTAGCATTTCTGCAATACGAGTTATAGACAAATTAAAACCCTCTCTACTGCTAACTTGGTCATCTTTCAAAAACTCTTTTAAAATACCTCTGTTCTTTCTGCTATTTTTTAGCCATTTTGATATTTTCAAAATTTCTTCTTTCCGAAAATATTCAACTCTGTCTAAATTCAAAATCAGAAAGTTTAGTACAGAAGTGCTTTCTCTAGCGAGTTGACACTGACCCAAAGAAAGTATTTTTTTAACGTTCCCAAGGTCCAGATCCCAATCAATGCTTTTTAACAAATTTTGAGATGAGATTTTTGAATAGCCCCGATCGGCCAGTTTAGATTTTGCAATAAACTGAATGATGGAATTAACACTTAAGTGCAATACACGTGGATTCATTTTTTGTTTGCTCACGGTAACACCTCCCTTTTTTTTAATTTCCCCTATCTTACAACCTGGGTTAAAAAATGTCAAAAAAATCCCGTAAATACTATTTTTACGGGAAAACTGACGAACTGCAAACTAACTATCACTTAAACGAATCTTTTATCAACCGCCATAAATCCTGGCAGAAGGTTGTTGGTCTTGCTACCGGGCAACTGTCGATGGTTTTAACACTACCAAAAGTCCCTTTGGCAAAAACCCAAATTGTTAGCACTCCGCCTGGAGTGTTTATTAAGCACCTCTTCATAATCACTGCCCTCCTTAAATTTATTGCCCTTAGTTTAAGCTATTTTAAATTTTTTAGCAAGCCGTTATCTTTTTAACACCGCCAAAAAACTTTCGGGTGGAATTTCTACCCGACCTTGTTGCATCATCTTTTTCTTACCTTTTTTCTGTTTTTCTAACAACTTAGCGCGGCGCGTCCAATCACCGCCATATAATTTAGCCGTCACATCTTTACGTAAAGCACTCAAATGCTCCGAGGCCACAATTTTACCGCCAATGGCCGCTTGAATTTTTACCAAAAATTGTTGCTTAGGCAAAGTTTCTTTCAAAGTTTCACAAATTTTTCGGCCAACACGAAAAGCCTCGTCTTCATAAACAATACTAGAAAGTGCTTCTACTTTATCTTCCGCCACCAAAATATCTAATTTAATTACTTCCGCTTTTTGATAACCAAAAAATTCATAATTCAATGAGGCATAGCCCGAAGAAACACTTTTTAGCTTATCATAAAAATCAACTAAAATTGCCGTCAAAGGAATTTGATAATGAACCAAAACCAAATCTTCAGCCAAATACTCAGTATTTAAATAAACTCCTCTTTTTTCTTGCGCCAACTGCATGACGCCACCTAAATAATCTTTAGGCGTAACTAAATCTAATTTCATCACCGGCTCTTCAATACTATTAATTACTCCCGGATCCGGCCAATGTAAGGGATTATAAATAATTTCTGGTTCCGGACGATTTTTTAAATAAATTTTATAGGCCACGCTAGGCGTGGTCACTACTAAATCTAAACCATATTCGCGCAACAATCTTTCTTGAAAAATTTCCAAATGCAATAAACCCAAAAATCCGCAACGAAAGCCAAACCCCAAGGCTTGCGAATTTTCCGGCTCAAAAGTTAATGAAGCATCATTGGATTTAAGTTTTTCAATGGAATCACGCAATTTTGGAAAATCCGAACCATCCCGACAAAAAATACCGGCAAAAACCATTGGTTTAACTTCTTTATAACCCGGTAAAGGAATTACTTGATTTTGTGCTACTCCTAAAGCAGCAATAATAGTGTCGCCCACTTTGCATTCCCTAACTTCTTTAAGACCAGTTACCACATAACCAATTTCTCCGGATTGCAAAGAAGCTACCGGACTTAACTTGGGCTTAAACATTCCTACTTCCAAAACTTCGGATTCTTTGCGACTAGAAAACATCGCCACTTGATCACCGGCCTTAATTTGACCATCAACTACTCTAACAAAAGCAATTACTCCTTTATACTCATCAAATACCGAATCAAAAATTAAAGCTCGCAACGGGGCCTCTGGCTTTAGTACTGGTGGTGGCACCAACCGGACCACGGCTTGTAAAATTTCTTCCACGCCCTGACCGCTTTTGCCCGAAGCTAAAATTATTTCCTCATCCGCACAACCCAATAAATTTTTTAATTCCCCACGACATTTTTCTACTTGCGAGGCCGGTAAATCAATTTTATTAATCACCGGAATAATAGTTAAATCTTGCTCTAAGGCCAAATATAAATTAGCCAAAGTTTGCGCCTGCACCCCTTGCGTCGCATCAACTAACAAAATTGCCCCTTCTACCGCCGCTAAACTGCGAGAGACTTCGTAAGTAAAATCGACATGCCCGGGAGTGTCAATTAAATTTAATTCGTAATCTTGATTATTAAAATGATAATTCATCCGCACCGGCTGCAACTTAATAGTAATTCCCCGCTCCCGCTCAATATCCATTTGATCTAACAGTTGATCCTTCATATCGCGCTTGGCCACGGTTTTGGTTAATTCCAAAAAACGATCCGCCAGCGTAGATTTACCGTGATCAATGTGAGCAATAATGCAAAAATTTCTAATATTTTTTTCAATCATAAAACTCCAACATTATAGCAAAAAACCGTTAATTAATCAAGAAAAAATCCCGCTAAATTACTTTAGCGGGATTAAAAATTTTTAACGGAATCAACTTGTTATTTCTTTGGCGAGATTAGCGTCACCAAAAATACAGGTCATTCCACCTTCGTCTTTCTCAAGAAAAATAGCACAACTTTCGGCGGGACGAACCGTAACAATCTCCAGTTCCCCCCTCTCTTTACAAACTTGCAATAAACTTACTGTACCAGTTGGGCCTTTTACAACGATCCTTACAGCAGCCATAATTACACCTCCTTAATTAAATATACCCTAGCAAAAAAACGGCAAATAGTCAAGGATAAAAAAAGCGTATCCTAAAGGATACGCTTGGCAGTTATTGTTTTAATTTAAGTTTAACAACGGGATACATTCCCCCGTCGCCCCCTGGTCTTTGTTCCACTACTGCCTCCACATCAACGATCAACTTTCCATCTCGATAAACCTTCACATAAGCGGGTTTATTAGAAATTGCCCCTTCGGAGCTCATTTCTACCGAAACAACACACGGGGCTTTAGTCGCTGGGGTTTCACCACCCTCAAAAACTCCCACATAGCCCGGTCTAGTTCCTTCGGTACCGACCTCCACTAATACTGACTTCTTATTTTTCTTTTCTTTGGGCATAGGATTCTCCTTTAAACTCACGGGTTTTATTTTAGCTAAAATTTCCGCTTCCGGATTTTTAGCTAAAATATTGAATTTTTTTAAGGCGGTAAGACCTTCAACGTATCTTTTTAAAACCTTATCATTAACCGCCGACCCTTTCCACAATACCCTTACTTCTTTTTCCTCTTCTACTACTATCATGACATTACCCGCCTCACTTAGATTGGTAATGATCTGATTGTTAGCTGTAGTTACTAACAAAATTCTAGCCATATACTAGCCTCCTTTGTTTTAATTAAGAAAACCTTATCAATAAACAAAATAACTGTCAAGTCAAAAAACCAGGCTTTAGGCCTGGTTGTATTTTTAAGTAACAAAACTAAATAATAATTCTTACATCAACCGCTAACACTTTTTGTTTACCAACAAACACCGGATTTAAATCTAGCTCTTGCCACTGGGGATTTTGTTGTGCCAACCTGGCTATTTTGACAATAACTTGAGCTAAAGCTTTAAGATTGACTGGCAAAAGGCCACGACTGCCGGCTAAAATTGGATAAATTTTCAATTGCTTTAGCAACGCTAAAGCCGCAAACTGATCAAGATCAGCAATTGCAACTTGAACATCTTTAAAAACTTCGGCATAAATACCACCCTGACCAACTATTACCAACGGACCAAAATTTGGGTCTTGTTTAAACCCAATCATTATTTCTTGAGCCTCCTTAACCATTGCCTGAGCAATCACTTGCGCCGAAAACTTTTGGGCAATTTTACTTAATTTTAAATAAGCCTTTTGTGCGGTTGTTAAACCAGTCAAATTAGTAAGCACCGCTTGCAATTCAGTTTTATGAATAATTTTAGGGCCAACCACTTTTAAAACTATCGGGTATTTTAAAGTTTCTAAATCTGCTAACCTTTTAATCACTTTAGTATTTACAAACTGAATACCGGCTTGGGTTAATAATTTTTGAGCCGCCAAAAAATCCAATTGCTCGTTTTTAATCACCGCCGAAGCCGGCTTGGTTGATAATAAATACGGTTTAATTAACTGCCGACTGTTTTTGTAATTAAAAATTTTTGCCAACAAACCAACCAATTCGGCGGGGTTAATAAAATTAATTAAATCAACCGTTTGCAAAATTTCTAAAGCCGGCATAATTGCTTGACCACCGATAAAACTGACAAAAATATTTTTTTGTGGATATTTTTTAACCGCCTGGGTAATTACCAAAGCTGTTTCTTTAACCAAGGTGGCGGTTTGCGGGGTTAATAAAATTAACAAGTTATGAACTTTTGGTTCCGCCAACAAACCGTCAATCGCCAATTGGTAACGAGCCGGCTCGGCATCACCTAAAATATCTAGCGGATTTTTAACTTGCACTGTTGGTGGCAAAACCTGACTTAGCTTTTTAGTTAGAGCCGGAGTATATTGCCCCAAACTTAAATTCAATTCACTTAAAGCATCAACAGTAACCACCAAAGGCCCGCCGGCATTAGACAAAATAAATAATTCATCGTTACCCTTTAACAACTTAGTTTGATACACCTCTAGCAAATTAAACATCTCGCCGATATTTTTAAGCTCAATTACTCCCGCGCGCGCCCAAGCAGCCTGCACTGCCACCGCCGAAGAAGCCAAGCTACCGGTGTGAGACAAGGCGGCTTGCGCTCCCGCCTTGGTTATCCCTGCCTTAAGAATAGCTACTGGTTTTTTGGCCGAAATTTTTGTTAATAAACTTAACATCCTTTGCCCAGCCGCAATGCTTTCTAAATAAATCACAATTAAATCTGTTTGCGGATCATTAGCCAAAAATTCTAAACAATCATTTTCGGTTAAATCCGCTTTGTTGCCTAAACTTAAAAAATAAGAAAAGCCAAAGTTCTGTTTAGCCGCTAAATCCAAAACCGCACTACCAATCGCTCCCGATTGCGACAGAAAAGCCACCCGACCGGACTTTAGATCGGTTTTGGCAAAGGTCGCGTTTAATTTAAGTCCACTATTAACAAAGCCTAAGCAGTTAGGGCCCAAAATATTTAACTGATACTTTTTAACTAAACCCTCTAGTTGTTGCTCTAATTTTTTACCGGCCAAATTTAATTCGCCAAACCCGGCTGTAATAATTACTAAATTTTTTATTCCGGCTATCGCGCAATTTTCTACTTCCGCTAAAACCAAAGCGGCTGGAATGGCAATAATAGCTAAATCAACCGGAGGCTTAAGTTGTTTAATATTAGCCACAGTAGCTAAACCCAAGATTGTTTGCGCCTGCAAATTTATAGGATAAACTTGACCCGTAAAACCACCGGCTAAAATATTATTTAAAATTTGATAACCCAGCTTGGCCGGATTAGCCGAGGCCCCAATTACGGCAATTGTCTTCGGAAATAAAAAATTTTGTAGTTTCATAAAAACTTTTAGTTATTATAGCGTAGTCCCCTCGCCCACACCAGTTTTGTCAACCACCACTTGCCTAAACAGTTTTTTTTGCCAAGCCGCTAAGAAAAGTTTAATTTCTTCACTATTTAATAAGATGCCTAAAATAATATAAGTTAAAACACCCAAAACACCGGCCGTCAAACCTTGGGTTAAAACTCCACTAAAAGAATTTAAACTGACGAACTGATTAACTAATCTTAAAGTATAAAAAGCGACCAAACCCGAACCAAGACTAGAAAATAAAATTCGCCAAGTGGAATCAAAAATTTTTCGGCCATCCAACCGACCAATTTTTTTTCTTAAAAAATATAGTAAAGCTAAAATATAAAAAAGATGAGCCAAGCCATAAGCCAACGGCAGGGCCAAAACTCTGATATCCGCCAAATCTGATAATTTGAGAGTGCTCTTGATAAAAAAAGTAAATAAATTAAATTGCGAAAGAACCTTAACTAAAACTAAAGCCAAAGAAACATTAATGGCAGCGTGAATCAAGCCTAAATAAAATGGCGTTTTGGTATCCTGCCAAGCGTAAAAAGCCCGGGTAAGCAACGGCACTAAACCTTGAGCCAGCAAACTAACCGCAAAAACTGCCAACAACGCCGCCGTCAAACGGGTAGCCTCCCAGTCAAACTGACCGGTGCCTAATAACACCCGAACGATTTGCGCCCGTAACACAAACAGTAAAACTGAAATTGGCGCTAACCAAAAAATAATCTGCCGCAAAGTACTGGATAGACTATTAATAAAATCGGAAATTTTAGCTTGCGCAGCAAATTCTGATAAAGTTGGTAGCGCAGCCACCGCAAAAGAAATGGCAAACACCCCTAACGGAAAACTTTGCAAATTATTGGCAAAAGAAAACACTACTAAACTGCCCGCCGCCAAAGTTGAACAAATAATTGTTTCTACCGTTAAGCTAATTTGTGAAATAGATAAAGCTAAAACTCTCGGGATCATTAACCAACTAATTTGTTTTACTCCTGGATGACGCCACTGCCATAACCATTGATAACGATAACCACTGCCGTGTAAACCAACTAGCTGAATAAAAAAATGCAAAGCCGCACCGACCACTACCCCCCAGGCCAAACCAATCGGCCCCCACCATTTTACAAAAAATAGCGCCCCAATAATAATGCCAAAATTATACATAATTGGCGCCAAAGAATAAATAAAAAATCTTTTAAGTGACTGAGTAATTGAACCGAAAATCCCGGATAAGCCTAAAAAAATCGGCGACAAAAACATAATCCGACTAAACTGGATGGTTAAAGCTAGTTTATCGCCACTAAAGCCCGGCGTAATTAACGGCACTAATTGACCAGCAAAAATTGCCAATAAAGCGCAAACAATAATTAAAAATACACTGATTAAATTTAACAAAATATTTATCACCCGATAACCCTCGGCAGTTTTATTCATGGCCAAATAGGCCGAAAAAACCGGAATCAAACCCGCTGACAAGGCCCCTAATACTAATAAATTATAAACTAAATCGGGAATGCGAAAAGCGGCATAATAAGCATCCAAAATATTACTGGTACCAAATTCTCCCGCCAAGATACGATCACGAAACATCCCTAACACCCGTGAAGCCAACGAAGTACCGCCAATAATAATCGCAGCCGAAGTGATATTTTTACTTTGTTTGTTTAAAATTTTTAGCCAAGCCATTTATTTCTTTATATTAGTTTTTAGTTGTGCCGACACTTCTTGCGCTAACGCTAAGGCTAAATCAGTTTTAACAAAAATTTTTTGGGCCTGATCTAAATTAGCCTTATGCAAAACTTGCTTGATTAAATTTTTACCTAACTCGCTTAACTCCCCAGCTAAAACCACCGCTTCCACTTGACCGAGCAAGCCTGCCAAGCCGGCCAAAGCCTTAGCTAACCGATAAACCACTACTTCCTTGGCTAACTTAACCATTTCCTTTTCTTCGGCTAATCTTTTTACTTTGGGAGTATAATCAATTTTTTCTCCAGCCAAAAATAAAAATTCCGGCCAATTATCAATCCCACACAAACCGACCAAACCGGATTTTTCTCTAAAAATTTCCACTGCTTCCTTAGCCGAAAGATTAAATTTATTTTGCAAATACCAAATTACTTCGGGGTCAATTTCTCCCGCTTCCGTTAAACCAAATAAACCTTCGGCTTTGCCAAAGCCACCGCTAAACTCCAATACTTGACCGCGCTTAACCGCCACCAAACTTAAGGTTTTATCTAAATAACCAGTAATTACTTTGGCTCGACTAACTGGAATAATTAATTCTGAACTAGCCAAATTTAGTATTTGCCGATGCAAAACTCCATCACTACCATAGCGCCTTATTTTATGCTCCCGATAATAAGCCAATGGCAGGGGTAAAATTTTAGCGGCCAAAGGAACAGTTTGATACCAAGTGTCATCAAAAATAGCAAACTGTAAAGCACTTTTAAATTTGGTTAAACTTTCCTGCAAATAATATAAATTAACCTTTTGCTCCGGCGGGGAGTAATCCAGTGTTTTAGCCAAAGATTCAAAATTAATTTCATTAACTATCGTGGTTTGACAAAAATCTTTACTGCCTCTTAAAATCAAATGACCAATCGCCACAATTTGCTCCTGATAATTTTTTAAAAAACCAGACAACAATAACCAAGCATCTTCGTGGTCAGCCAAACCTTCGGGAAAAGTTTTAGCCGTTAAAGCTTGATGCTCTAAATCATTCAAAGAATAACTGGCCGGAGCAGTAGTAATACCGGTAATTTGCCCAAACGCCAACAAGGTTAAATCAACCGAATTATACAATTTAAAATTTAAAAAAGTGCTGCCTGAATTTAGCACCAAAATTTTTGCCATAAAAAATTACTGAAAATACCCAGCTAATTAAAGAACTGTCTTTTGCTGACCACTTAGCTCATTTTTTGCTGAATAATTTTAACCAAAACAATGGCCAAAATTACAATCAAAACAATGGGCAAAAAAAGCTTACTAAACATCATAAAAAAAATAACTTATGATTTAAACCACTGCTTAAATTTTTTAGAAATTTCGGCTTTAGTGATAATTCCCTCCTGCGCGCCAATTTTAGCCACGTTACAACCGGAATTAATTAACCCCCAAGCCAGGGCCGTAGTAATTTGCTGGGGCTGATAAATCAAACTGGCTAAAAAGGCAGCACCAAAGGAATCACCTACCCCAATTGTATCTACATTTTTACTGGGATAAATTGGCTGGCTATAAAAATTATGACCATCATAAACTATTGCCCCTTGTTCACCCAAAGTAACTATAACCAGTTTTGGGCCCAAGGCAGACAAACCAATTAACAGCCGCTTGGGCTGACTTAAATCTGCAGCTGACAACGCTGAAACTAGCAACTTTTTGGCTTCTTCCTGGTTAAGCTGTAAAATCTCAGTTTGTGCTAAAAATGGTTCTAGAGCTTTCAATCCAGCCGCTAACTGCTTACCGCCTGGGTTCCAATAAATTTTAATTTGTTGCTGTCGGGCTGTTGCAAAAATTTGTTTTAAAATCTTTAGCCAGGCCTCCCCGTTTAAAGTATTAAGGTAAAAATATTTAGCCGCTAAATATTTAGTAGGGCAAACAAATTTAAAATAATCATTAGCACCGCGATGAACAAAAGCGACGTGTTCCTTGTCTACCGACTGTCGGCTAACAATAATAGACAAGCCAGTTTGGGCTTTTTTGGTCTTAGTGACTCCGGTAGTATCAACTTTAAAATTTTTTAAATTAACCAGTGCTCGACGACCATCATGATCATCACCAATACAACCAACCACTCCTACTTTTAAACCCAGCTTGGCTAAACCAACGGCGGTATTGGCCGCACCCCCGCCCCAAGTATAATAAAATTCTGGCATATCAACTTTGGTAGCCAAAACAAAGGCTAACCACTGAGAATCAACTTGATTATTCTGATCAATAAAAACCTTGCCCGCGGGTGTATAAAACATCAAATCGCGAGAAATAGAACCCAAGCAAACTATTTGAATATTCTTAGTCATAAATTCCTTATTATTATAATACATTTTTTAAAATCCCGAAAGGTCTAAACATTTTTGACAAATCAATCAATTTAAGCTAAATTACCCTTAACTTATCAACCAAGGAGGCACAATCATGACACAAATAAAGCATCAGGGTTACCAAATTCTTTATACTGCCATTGGCGCAATAATTTGTTTTCTGCCACTGATCTACTACAAATTTGCCACCTGGCAGAATATAGCAATATCAGCGGCTGCGCTCTGTCTTTTGAGCATACTCCAAATTATGCTATTTATGATCTTCTTGCTATGGTTATATATCATTTGGACACAGTAAAATTTTTAAAAGATCGGGAATAATGCCGATCTTTTTTTATTTTAATTAACTAATAAACTACCTTAAATTTTAACAAATTTTTACCCTTGACAGTTTAAGATTTTTCAATTATATTACAAAAAAAGGAGGGTATTATGAAAGAATATACCTGGTCATTTGCAAACCTAAACATATTTATACACCTTGCATCATTAATAGCGATGTTAAGTGCCGCGATTTCAGTCCTGTTTGGTACCAATGAATTGGCATTTTTATTTAGTATCAGTGGCTTACTTCTGCCATTAATATTTCTTTGGCTGATTGGTCCTTACAATCAACCTTCGAATGATCAAGCCAATTTTGATCCTTGGGCCATTAGAACCTGGTGGATATTGCATTACCTAGCTTATTTGATACTATACGCCATTGCTACCTTTTGTGTATTCATTCTTTTTTTATTGTGGCCAAATAATATCACTTGGTCACTGACCCGCCTATGTTTTTTTTCTGGCGGCGGATCAATGTTTATGTTAATTGTCTGTATTGGCTTAAAAAATTTTTTAGAGCCAACCATCTGAAAAGTGAAACCAAGATCGGAATAATTAAATTCCGATCTTTTTTATTTAACAAAAAAGAACCCCGCTTGGCGGGGCTCTTAATTATCAAGCTGATTCTTACTTTAAAGTAAAGAGCGCTTTAACTGTTACCATTACTTCTTTATCAATGGTAGAGGTATCATACGAACCGTAATCAGCCACATCTACCGAATTGACCGGCGTCACCTGCACTACACCCATACTGGCTGATTTTAAGGTGCCAACTTTTTTACCGCTACTTTCGGCTAATTTTTCCGCCCGGGTTTTAGCGTCCGCAATCGCCTGCGATAACATAGAAATGCGCAACTCAGGCAACTTACTGTAATAATATTCTAGGGATTGATTAGCAAAAATTACTCCGGCATCAATCAAACTCTTAGTATTTTTTGCCAATTCGGTAACTTTTTTAAGGTCTGTAGATTGTAATTGCACGGTTTGCGTTAGCTGATATTGTTTGGGTGCATTAGCATCATATTTAAAAGGTTGCTCTAAAGTTACCGGCGAAATTAATAAATCGCTTTCTGCAAAACCGTTGTCTTTATAAAACTTAGTTACTAAAGCCTGATCGCTTCTCATTTGGTCATAACCGCCTTTTAATTGATCAATGGCCACCGTGCGGGTAAAACTGCTAATCCATTTAACGCTGTCTGAGGTAATTTGTTGCTTAGCTGAACCGGTAACCGACAAAGCGTTATCTAATGACTTAACCTGATAAAAAGTTTGCGAGGCGTAAATGGTGGAGATAATTAACGCTACTCCCAGCACGCCCGCCGCAACCAAATTTTTTAAATAAAGTTTTTCCATAAATTTATTTTTGTTAAATATTTAATTAACTAACCTTGGATTAATTTTATCACTTGCCACCAATTAGCAATATAGTCCGCGCGCTTATTTTGATATTTTAAATAATAGGCATGTTCCCAAAGATCTAAAGTCAAAATTGGCGTGTGGCCTTTGGCGTACGGGGTGTCTTGATTAGGTAAAGAATAAATTTGCAGTTTCCCTTCTTGATCGCGTACCAACCAGGCCCAGCCTGAAGCGAAATGATTAACGGCTATTTCACTAAATTTCTTTTTAAATTCATCTACTGAACCAAAGGCGGTAATAATTTCTGCGATTAATTTCTCATCCTTAGTATTTTTCGGATCCATCATCTGCCAAAACAAACTATGATTAACAAATCCCCCGCCATGATTTTTAATAGCCGTTTTATCTTTGGCTTCAATATCAGTTAAAGATTCTAATTTGGTTAATAACTCCACTGGCTCCATTTCTGCATATTGCGGATATTTAGCCAAAGCCGTATTAAATTTATCACAATAAGTCTGGTGATGCTTATCGTGATGAATTTTCATGGTCTCTTGATCAATAAACGACTCTAATGCTTCGTAGGAGTAAGGCAAGGGAGCTAAGGTATGGGGCATAAAATTGTGAGTTTAAAGTTAAAAGTTTAAAGTATAAAGTTAAAATTATCGTTAATATCAAAAACCGACTATTCTTTACTAAACCAGGCTTTTACTACCTGCTCCGCCGGTTTATTACGAAAACTGGCAGAAATTGATACTCTGGCCATTACGGCCGGATCCAAAGCGTCATCCCAGGCAAAATTTCCGGCATTAAGTCTAACAATATTTTGCTTACCATTAACTGCGACAAAAAAATAATCAAAGGCTCGTGCCTGTTCATCATAGTCCTTGATTAAATTTTTAATGGCCGGGTTTTTAACGTCCAAGTATTCTACTGGCCCAGCAAAAATAGAATTTTGATAACTAGACGGCGCATAAAATACCGAAAGCCTAATCCCTGCCGCCCTAGCTTTAGCATCTAACTCGGCAACCATCGCTGAAATCTCAGTTTGCATTTTGCTTTGGTCAAAACCAAATTTAGTCTGATATTTTTCTAAAATCTTATAAATTCTTACTTCCACAATATCCGCTTGTTTGTAATAGTCATATTTTTGCCAATTTTCGGCGCCATTGTTACCATCAATAAACCCATAAACATTTAAATCAACCATAATTTGCCCCGTAAAACTTTTGCGTAATTCCGTAATCAAATTTTTCCATAACCCATTAGCCAAATCTTCCTGACCGGCAAAAGTGGGATCTTGAAACATTGGCGAAATAGTCATACTATCCACGCCCGCCGCCTGATACATTTTACCCTTAGCCACTAAACGCTCCTGCCATTTCTGAAAAAAATCCTTAATCCAGGCTTCGCTATGTGAACTATTAAAAGCTTCGTAATCTTTTTGCACTTCGCTAGAAATTTTTCCCGACAGCCCCGACCAAAGATATTTACCAATATTTACAAAAGCCAAATTTCGTTTAATTCCTAATTTTAAACCACGTTGGTGTGCACTTTGTACCAACTTAACTAATTCCGCCTGACTAATCGATTGATCTCGAAAATCATTCCAAAAAGTTTCATCAACCAATTTATAATTAATACTTAAAGGATCATACTTATCATCATAAATTGCTCGATCAAAATCGTGAACATAAACTTCTTGGGCGCCCAAAGCTTTAACGCGATCAAATGAACGATCAATATTCGCCTGGGTGGTTTCAAACATACTTTGATTATAATTTCGCCCCCAAGTATCATACATGTTAACAGCTTTGATTGGTGATAATTTGGTTGGTGAAACCTTAACTTGATATTGATCAACCACAAAATCGCCACGACACCACGGCGGGGTTGGCCAAGGACCGGCCGGTGGACAAAGCTTAAAAACAAGCATCACCGCCACGATCACCACGATTAAAAAAATCAAGCTCAGCAAACCAAGTAATAACTTTTTCATAAATAAACCAACTTAAAACTTAGGACAAATTACGGTGCATTTTTTATCAAGACATTTAGTGGTGAAAGGACAGCTGGACCGCACTAAGTATTCTCCTGGAGTTTGACACTCATAATCTTGATCGCAGGTTTCAGTCAAAACTTTTTCTACAGAATATTTTGCCTTAACATTTTGTCCCTTTCGGCATTCGCCATTATATAATTTAGCCAAGACACAAGTTGAGCCATCCCCAAAGGTGCAGACCGCACCGGGATTAGTGCTAGTGTGTCCGCCCTGCCAAGCACAATATTTTTGTTCTTCTGTATCATAACCAGTAGTCTTAGCTCCGCCCGGCGTACAATCACCGCGCAGTAAAGCCCACTCTTCGCAGGCGCGCGCATCATCAAAATAACATAACCCATATTGGCCGCCGTCGGGCTTAGTTTGAATCATTAAATTACCACCAACTTTTTGACAATTGACACTGGCGGGATTAGCTAAACCGACGGTTTCAACAGCGGCTGATGAATTATTATTAATTACTACCGCCGAATTTGCGCCATTTAAAACCACAAAAGAATAATTTAAATAACTGGCGAAACTAACCCACAAAATATACGGCACCAACAGCCAAGCGGCGGATTTAGAAATTTTGGCAAAATAAATAATCGTAACCAAAATAGCCAACCACAAAAAAGCAATTTCTACTAGCGCCACCGCCGGGTTATGCAGGCCAAAAAATATAATTGACCAAAGAGTGTTCAAAACTAATTGTAAAGCAAAAACACTTAAAGCAATTTTAGCTGTTTGGCTTTGATGGTCTTTTTGCCAAATTAAGTAAACAGCGAGGCCCATTAAAATAAATAAAATAGTCCAAACGGGACCAAAGAGCCAATTGGGTGGGGCTAAGACTGGACGATTTAAGCCAGTATACCAGCCCGTAATTGCCGGCGTGGTAAAAATTGCACCAATCCAGCCGGCTACTTGGGGAATTAGCAAGGCAATAAACAATTTAAAATAGTCCTTTTTTTCCATAAAGTTGGATTAATTATTTATCAAACTGCTTTTATTATACCTCTTTTTTGGTAAAACAAAAACCGTCCTGCTTTGGACGTTTTGACTATAAATCATTTGCGTATTAATTTTTTTAAATTATGCTAAGTTCATAGTTGGGCTTTGAATTAAGCAATGTCTTTTGACATCTCAAAGTGTAGAATTTTTATACTTTTACCCAAATACTCGTCGCCTAAAACTTGATAGCCATTTTTCTTATAAAAATTTAAAGCCGTGCTCCTGGCGCTTAAAATAATTTTTAAAAATTTATGATCAATAGCAAACTTTTCGGCAAATTCAACTAACTTAGAGCCAATCCCCTGACCTTGATTATCGCTTGCCACCGCCACCTGTCTCATTCTTACAGTAGTATTATCTAGCGGAGTAAGTATTAACGTACCAATTATTTCCTGGCCTTTAAAAAAAGCAAAATGAAAATCAGATTTTTCTCTCTGCAAGTCTTCTTCCTTAAGTACTAAACCTAAAGGGAGTCGCAATATCTTATTTCTCAAATTAACAGCTGCTTGATATTCTTGAGAATTATATTTAATTTCTTTAACTAACATTTTAAAAATTATAAAATATTTTAAGCTAGTACTTGTAATTATCCTTTATTCAAGCGACAAATCACCTTTTAAGGTATATTCCGCAATACGACGCAATTCCTCAAGTACTCTGGTTTTGGCCTCTTTGTTTTGCCACCAATTTTCTTTTTTGATGTTTCTTTCATCAATAACCGGGCAAAAATAGTATTTGATATTTGATGGAAAAAACTTTTTGGCGGTCATTAATACTCTTCTGGTATGAAAGGCCTTACAAACAAACATTATCTTTTTAATATTTTTAAAACCAATTGACCGTTCAATCAACGGCCGAGAATTAATAATATTTTCTTTGGTGTTAGTGGCTTCTTTTTCCAGCAAAAAAACTTCCGGGACAATCCCCAGTTCTAAGCCTTTGTTGTAAAATCTGTCGGCCTCAATTTCTTTTAACTTACCCTTGCTATGACCGGTAATAAGTATTTTGTTGGCCACTTTTTTATTATAAAGCTTTTTTACTTCATCCATAGTTGTTAAATAACTACTGCCAAAAACAAAGATTAAATCTACCTTTTTTATTTTGGAAGATTCTAAAAAAATAAATTTAGTGATTGCTTCAATGGCCGCTGATTGTTTAGACATAAAAAAATAATTTTTTCACTCTTGTGGTCATACTCGGTGTTCTGCAATGTTATAAGATAACCGCCCCAACGTTACTCTGTTCTATCTAAAATTATTCTATTCTTAAAACCTCCCCGCTCCTTGGCTTTTTTCTGACGGACTTCTTCAAGCTTACTTAGATCAATGCCCTTTAGAGCACAAATTGCCTGCAAAACTTCTAAAATATCCGCCGCCTCTTCAACTGAAGGATTTTGTAAAAATTCATTTGCTTCCTCCAATAACTTCTGCTCTAAAGCTTCCCCATATTCTTTTTCTTCGGCAATGTGTGTAAAAGCCTTTTCACCTTTACCTTCAATAATTTCTGGAATATTATCCCTGACTAATTTATTAAACTCCATAAGAAATGAGATTAGTATTTAATTTTTTGCTCCATGATTTTATTTAGTGCATCTTTGGCTCCTGTGGATATAACCGTATCCGAAGTTCTGCGGATTGACTGCAGAATCGCTTGTTCTAATTTCTTGGGTTCATCCGTGCCTATCCGGTACGTTTGGCCATTCTTCAATTTTATTTCAACCGCGTCAAAACCGGAAATATTGTAAATCCACATATAAGGCCAAAACCAGACTTTTACTCCCCAGCCGTAGTACCAGTGATTCTTTACTATTTTAGCGGATATTACGTCATTAAGCAAAAACTTTTTTTGATAAAGACCGTAGCCAAATTTAATTCGTAAATACTTTTCATCAATCATTATTTGAAGTGACCAGAAGGAAGCCAGAATAAATAAAATTAAGGCCATGACAGTAGTAACAGCAAGATTATTGCCGGAGTCAACCGAGGGAGGCTCGACCGCGCTCGTAATATACAGCCAAGTGAAAAACGCTAGCACGGCCAGCGTAACAACCAGCATTAGGTAACCAATTTGAGTATGTTTGTAGTTCATAGAATTATAAATGGAGCTTTTGTGGAAAGCCTAAAACAAATATACGTTATTAAATGATGTTAAAAATGGGCAAAATAATTTAATTGATTCTATAAAATAAATGCTCATCTTTGAAATATGCATGACAATCGCTAAATCCTTTATTGTTAGGAATTTGGTTAAATCGTCTTTTGTTTTAAATTTAATGTATGATTTATTTCTAGTCATAACAACAACCAATTTCCTTAAAATCATATAAACTAGAGAATGTTTTTTTAAAAAATTCTCTTGAGAAAAAAATACATTTTGAAATTGTTTCAAAAATGGACGTATTCGGTCCAAGAATTTTGAATATTCCTTAAAATTGAAATACGACGTTAAACCCTCAGCTAAAAATAAATTCCTATTTTTCAGATATGAATTCAATTTTTCAGCCAGATCATCATTTAAAACATCCACAGATAATAATCTATAATTATCAGGGTAAATAATATTAGCATCCTTACAGATATCAAATAATATTTGTTTTTTATTTTCTATCACCCCAACAAAATCCGTATCAATATAAATTACATCCTTATTTTGTAAGGAATATACAAATCCCCTTAATGAATAACCGGCACCAAATTCAACGATAGTCTCAAAATTGTTTTTTTCTATGAATGTGCCAAATTCATTCGAAAGAGTCAGTCTATCATGAAAAATCTTATCTATCGCATTTTTTGAAAAAACATTAGAAATTAGCTTGTATAATTTCCTCGTTTTATTAGAAACGAAATAATTATATTTTTCATCCGTTCTTGATTTAATCAAAGATGCAAATTCTGCAGTTATGCTGATTTTATGGTTGCCCATATGTAAGAATTTATTTTATCTTTTTTTGCCTATTCTTAATTTCAGCTAACTCGTTTATATACAAAGTATTAAAACCTAATTATAACTTATCCGCCCATGGCTGTCTACGTAAAAATAAACAGTATCGGCCATGTTTGAATTATAAATTTTTATCCCAAACTAACCAAATAATTCCTCGTCACTAACCCCATAACCACGCATAATTTTATAAGCCTCATAAAGCTGGTCATCAAATTCCTTAAAAGATTTAGAACGTGACAAAATCTTGCTATCAATTACCGCTTGAACTTTATTATTCAAAATTTGATTTAATTCAGGGTTCTCTGCGATAAATTTTTTATAGCAAAGCTTGTCATGATAGCCATCATAAGCTTCTGGATCAGCCTTGGCAAAAAACAAAAAGAAATTTTCATAACGCGGGCGATTATCCGGACCGCGCAAAGAAAACTCCTCAAAACTTAAAATCGGCGAACCTAAATCTGGATTAGTAGTGTCTTCAGAAATCATATGGTCTAATAAATTTAATTTTAATTCCCCTGCTCTTTAATCGCATACAGTGGCAATAGCGCGCATTTTAACCGTGTCGGCGAAAGTTTGATGCCCAATTCTTTAATAATCTTTTCCGACTTAATCTTTTTGGCCTGCGCTAAAGTTTTACCTTTTAATACTTGAGAAAACAATGACATCGAGGCCTGAGAAATTACACAACCGGCCCCCAGCCAACCCACTTCTTTAATCTTTTTGGCTGAGTCTAATTTTAAATAAATTTCTACCTGATCACCACAAAATGGGTTGTTTCCCAACAAGACTAAATCCGCCGCTTTCAGTTTACCACGATTTTGCGGCTGTTGATAGTGGCGCATTATTTTTTGCTGATAGAGCTCTGCCATTTTTTGATAATTATTTTTAAAGCTTGAATAAATTTAACCACGTCACTTTTGGTATTGTATAAGTGAAAACTAATTCTAGCCGAGGCAACAACGCCCAACTGATCGTGCAAAGGCTGAGCACAATGATGCCCCGCCCGAATGGCGACCTGATAACCATCTAACCAAGTAGCTAAATCATGAGGATGAAGACCGGCCACCCCAAAAGCGATCACTGCTCCCCGCTTGGTAAAATTTGGACCATAAATTTTAATGGCGGGAATTTTTAATAACTGTTTATAGGCACATTTAGTCAATTCTTGATGGTGTTGTTCAATTTTTGTTAAACCAATTTTTTGTAAATATTTAATGGCTACCGCCAAGCCATAGGCTTGAGCTAACGGCGGGGTCCCCGCTTCAAATTTAGTTGGCGGTTTTGCAAATTTAGTTTGAAAATATTTTACTTCGCTAATCATACTACCGCCGGTTTGATAAACAGCCATTTCTGGATAGCGTTCCGCTTTGGTATATAATACCCCAATTCCGGTTGGCCCCAACATTTTATGCCCAGCCAAAACCAACCAATCGGGTTGTAATTTTTTTACTGACAATGGTAAGTGACCGGCGCTTTGCGCGGCGTCTACCAAAACTTTAGCCCGATGCTTATGCGCTAACTTAGTAATTTTGGCAATAGGATTGATCGTCCCCAAAACATTAGAAATATGCGACACTCCTACTAATTTAACATTTTTAAATAGTTTATTTAAATCTCGCCAAATTAATTCTCCTTGTTTATTGATCGGCCAAAATCGCAATTTAGCTCCGGTAATTTTAGCTACTACCTGCCAAGGCACTAAATTGGCATGATGCTCCATCTCGGTTAATAAAATTACGTCCCCGCGTTTTAAATTTTTTAAGCCCCAGGCACTGGCTGCCAAATTTATAGCTTCAGTGGCTCCTTTGGTAAACACAATTTCCGCTGATTTAGCTTGCAAAAAATCTGCCACTATTTGTCGCGACTGTTCATATTGCTTGGTAGCACTTTCGGCTAAAGCATAGGCTCCACGATGCACGTTGGCGTTATATTTCTGATACCAATCAATTTCCGCCTGAATCACCACCGCCGGCTTTTGACTGGTCGCGGCCGAATCTAAGTAAACTAGCTTGGGATAAGTTTTAAAAATAGGAAAATCTTTTTTATAATTTTGCTTACTCATTTTAGGAAATTAGTTTGCAAAAAGCTGATTTAATTGTAGCCGAATTTAGCTGGTGAAGCAATGGCCGAAAAAATGATTGCACCAGTAATTCTTTAGCCTGCATATAAGTCAAACCGCGTTCCTGCAGATAAATTAAAGCTTGATTATCTAAATCACCCAAAGTCGCGGCGTGACTGGCTAAAACCTCATTATTATTAATTACTAAATTGGGCCTAATAATAACTTGTGCTTGAGGCGATAAAATTAACGACTGCTGGGTAATATTTGCTAAAGATTCCGTGGCCACTTTAGTAATTAAATTATCTACGGTAATTTGCGTTTGTCCGTTACTTTCGGCTAAAGCCTTAATAATAATTTGACTACTGGTTTGCCGCGCCAACTGCTTGACTGCTAAATCAATCTTGGTCTGACCAGCTTTAAACTGACCGGCTAACAAGGTTTGTTGGCTAGCCTGGCGACCAACTAAACTAAACTGCTGACTAAACTGTAAAGCCGATTGATTTTTTAAATAGATTACCTGGGCCAACTGGCTTTGCTCTTGTAAAACAAATTTCCAGTTTTCTGGCTTAAGTTGCGTGCGAGAAATTAATAAATTTAGTTTAGCGCCAGCTTGAACAATTACTTTAATTTTTTTAGCCAAAAATTTGGCACTAATAATTTCTACCGTACATCTTTTTTTGACAGTTAAAACTAAAGTTTTAGCTTCTAGCTTAACTTCTAAATTTTTAATTAATTTTAAGTCTTTCATATTTTAATCCTTTGACTAACCAACCGCTCCGGTCATTTCTAAAGCAATTAGCCGATTTAATTCTAAAGCATATTCCATTGGTAATTCTTTGGCGAAAATTTGCAAAAAACCAGAGACAATTAATTTTTCCGCTTCGGCCGAAGTTAAGCCGCGACTTTGTAAATAAGCTAATTGCTCGGCGGAAATTTTTGACACCGTCGCTTCATGTTCCACCACCGCTTGATTGGTGGCATCATTAATCGTTGGGAAAGTATTACTGCTGGATTTTTCATCTAGAATTAAAGCATCGCATTTTACCTTACTCTGACTGCCATAAGCTCGTGGGCCAATCTTCACCAAACCGCGATAAGTGGCCACCCCGCCACTTTTAGAAATTGACTTGGCTACGATACTAGATTTGGTATTAGGTGCTAAATGAATCACCTTGGCACCAGTATCTTGCTGTTGACCCTGGCCGGCTAAAGCAATAGTTAAAATTTCTGCCTTAGCGCCAGCGCCCCGCAAAATTACCGCCGGATATTTCATAGTTATTTTAGAACCTAAATTGCCATCCACCCATTCCACCACGGCATTAGCTTCCGCCGCCGCTCGTTTAGTAACTAAATTTAAAACATTATTGGACCAATTTTGAATCGTCGTATAACGCACCTTAGAATTTTTTAAAGCGAACACTTCTACCACCGCCGCGTGTAAAGAGTTTTTACTATAAGTTGGTGCCGTACAACCTTCAATATAATGCAACGAGGCCCCTTCGTCTACGATAATCAAGGTACGCTCAAATTGACCTAATTGCGAGGCATTTAACCGAAAATAGGCCTGTAAGGGCTGTTCTACTTTTACCCCTTTAGGAACGTAAATAAATGAACCACCGGACCAGCAGGCGGCATTTAAAGCGGCGAATTTGTTGTCTGCGGCCGGCACTAACGAACCAAAATATTTCTTAACTAGTTCTGGATAAAGTTTAGGCGCTTCCGACATATCACAAAATACTACACCCAATTTTGTCCACTGTTCTTTTAAATTATGGTAGATCATCTCGGATTCATATTGTGCTCCCACCCCGGCCAAAAATTTCCGTTCGGCTTGCGGAATACCTAATTTTGTAAAAGTATTTTTAATGTTTTCTGGCACCTCCTGCCAAGTAGACGACTGTTGGTTAGCCGGATCCCAATAATAAGTGATCTGATCAAAATTCAATGAGGCTAAATTTGGACCCCACTTAGGTAGTGGCAGTTTTTTAAAAATTTTATACGCGGCCAGGCGCTTGACTAGCATCCAAGCTGGCTCTTGTTTGTGCAAAGAAATCTGTTTGATAATTTTTGACGACAAACCAGGCAAAGTTTTATACACCGCCCGATTGATATCCTTAAAATTATATTTTTTGAACTCTGCCATAACCAAAAAATAAAACTATTTTGATTGACTGCTAATTTTTTGATAACCCTGTTTTTCTAATTGTCGCACCAAGGCCATCCCACCACTTTTAACAATTTTACCACTAATCATTACTTTAACTTCTTTTACTTTTAGATAGCTTAACAATCGCGCATAATGAGTAATTAACAAAAAGCCAACTCCTTGCTTGGCCAATTGCTTAATATTTTTAGCAATCAAATGCAAGGCATCAATATCTAAACCCGAATCAATTTCGTCTAAGACGGCAATTTGCGGTTGTAAAATGTATAATTGCAAAATTTCCGCTTTCTTTTTTTCCCCGCCAGAAAAACCCACATTTAAATCACGCTCTAAAAATTCAGCTTTTAGTTTTAGATTTTTTAGACCTTGTTGCAATCGTTGCTCAAACAAAGTGGCTTGATTATGGCCACAACTAGCTGAAAAAATTGTTAACAAAAATTGATAAAAATTAAGTCCGGCTATTTCTAGCGGATTTTGCCAAGACCCGAATAAGCCCGCCCGACTACGTTGCCAACTGGGTTGTTTGGTAAAATCTTTTTGATTAAAAATTATTTGACCGCGATTAATTTGATAATCCGGATGCCCAGAAATGGCCTTGGCTAAAGTAGACTTGCCTGAACCATTAAGACCCATTAAGACTACAATTTTACCGGCCGCTACCGTTAAATTAATTTCTGACAAGATTTTTTTCTGACCCAAGCTAACCGTCAGATTTTTTACGATCAAGCTATTGCTCATATTATTTTATTAATTTTGATAATTTATAAGTACTCAAAGTTTTATTCCAAGAATTTAAGAGCTGTTCCCAGGCTCCTTTGGATGGACAATGGGAAGCCAAAATACAACCCGACTGATTATGTAAACAAACTAATAACTTGGGCCGGCGATTAATTGCTAGCGCCACATCTTGCAATGATAGTTTGTTAGGATTAACCGCTAACAAATAACCACCATCCCGACCGCGCACTGATTTAACCCAGCCCGCTTTTTTTAACGGCGCCACTAATTTTTCTAAATACTTAACCGAGATTTTTTCCTGGGCACTAATATCGGCAATTGAAACCGGCACCTGGGTTTGGTAAGTTTTTACCAGGTGAGTTAATAATCTTAATAAATAATGTTCCCGCGCTGGGATTTTTTGCCAAAATAACATAAATTTAATATCCTACTTATCTAGTAGGAATTATACAAAATTACAAACAGCTTGTCAATAAACAAACAAATCAGAAAATAAACGAGTCAGCGGGTCAGTAAGTTGGCATATAATAAAATTAACAACTCACTCCCCTATTAAGCCAATACTACCTTAATTTATTTTGGCCCAATTGACTGTTAATTTAACCATTTTTAGCCTATTCACTTGACATCAAAGCTGTATTTTACCCTTTAAACCTGCTATAATATTTTACATAATATGAATTTAGCAATCCCAAAATATTGGGTTATGGCCAGTAGCAGGCAGCAATATAATTTAGACCCCAAAAACAGTCGGCTAATCCGACCCTAATTGCGTTTTATTAAGAGTCATCTTTAAGGATGGTTCTTTTTATTTCAAACAAAGGAGGAAAGAATGATTATAAATATTGAATTTAAGCACCACAAATTTTCTAATTTAATCGGCGCTTGGCGAGTTAATGGCGAAAAATGGTATCAAGTCAAAAATACTTTGGTGCCAGAACAATACTATATTATTGCCAAAGGTCTGCCGGAATCAGCCGAAACTGATTTTGATATTTATACCGGCCAAGAATTAAAAATTTTAGCCCACCGCAAAGCCGCCAAAACTAATTTAAAAAACTGGTTTGTTGATGAACACGCTTACAGCAAACAAACCAGCGCCGAAAAAGTGTTGCAAGAAGAATTTGGCCTTATTCGCCAAACCAATAACTAAACGCCAAACTATAAAAATAGTCTGGCGTTCTTTTTTATGACCAACAAAATTAATAATGATAAGTCATTTTTTTAGCAATCGTCACCGCGCGATAGAGTTGTTCTAATAAAACCACGCGCGCTAACTCGTGTGGTAAAGTCATAGCCGCTAAAGATAGTTTAATGGCTTGTGGGAAGGCCTTAAATAATTCTTCAGTTAAACCCAATGAACCGCCAATTACCAGGACCAGCGGTTGGGTATTTGCAAAAATAAATTGCGAAAAATCAGGCGAAGTAAATTGTTTACCATGTTCATCTAAAATTACTATCCGACAACCTTTTTGCCTAGCTAATTCCTCTTGTAACTTTCTCCCCTCCTCCTTTTTAACTTTTACCTGATTAGCAGAAGAAAAACTCAAAGCCGGCAATTCCCTAATTTCAACCTTCACAAAAGATTTGAGTCGCTTAAGATATTCCGCCGCGGCTTGCGCAAAATAATCAGTTTTAATTTTACCGATGGCTAAAATAGTTATCTTTTGCATATTACTTACTAAAACCGCCTGCTAAATTATTTTTTTATAGGCAGTGGTTTAATTATTCACTCCAAACCATTCCCCTTCGCTAATCACTTCCACTTTTCCATCAACAATTTTTAAGGCTGAGTTATCATCTAGCGCATAAAATGTTTTGGGAGATTCTTTAATAGTTTCTTTAATAAAATTTTCTCGCGCTTTTTTAAAATACGGTGAGTTTAGATGAGGTAAAAAATAAAAATCCACTAAATTAAGGCCGGGCAGATTCTGGGTTTTATCCAAATCTTCCTCATAAATATTCTGATTAATCTGCAAAGTTAAATCCTTGCAAGCAACCATACTACCGGCGCTCAAGCCAACATAAACTTTATTTTTTAATAATTCCGGTAAAAGCAAAGCTAAGCCAGATTTATTAATCCAAGTCATTAAATGAAAAGAGTTACCTCCTTCAAAAAATAATACATCAGCCGCTGCCAGTTTTGGTCGCCAAATCTTTTCTTCAACCGCCGAAATGTCGACAGACTCAATTGACTTAAAGTTTTGCTGGTTTAAATTTTCTAAATCATCAGTCACCCAACTTTTGTCCCCTACTTCCACATTTGAAGCCGTAGGAATAAAAATTAATGAGGTGTCTTCTGGTTTTTTATTAACTAACTCAAACAAGGCCTTAACAATTGATTGATTGGTTAATCCATTAGAAGTAAGTAATAATTTCATACTAACAATTTTACTACTTTAACAATAACATCGCGGCCTCAAATTTTGGCTTAATTAATTCTTGAGATTTAGCAAAATGAAGTTTTTTATATTTGCGTTCCAATTTTTGTCTAACTGAATCTTTGGCTTCGCCTTGATTTAAATTTTCATAAACCAAAGCGGCTTTAAACAGACCGGCCAGATTATCAAAATTACTCATCGTATCGGCTTCGGCCACAATTTGTTCTTCCAAGCTATGACGATCATTTTGTTGCGAGCCTCGATGATTTAAGATACATTTTTTAACCAAAGCGATTTTTTCGGCCGGATAACCCCAGGCCTTTAATTTTTCTTCGGCAATTTTAGCGCCGGTTAAATGGTGATCAGCCCGACCATGCATAATTGAACCAATATCGTGCAACCAACCGGCAATAGTTACTACTTCTTCATCGCCTCCTAATTCTACTGCTAGCCGCTTGGCATATTCAACCACCGAAGTAAAATGATAATAAAAAGGCTCCGCCCCATATTTACTATCGGCTTTTAAAGATTCGCTTTCTACAAAGTTTTTTACCTCTTGAATTAAATCCATAAAAAATTATTTTTTCTGATCAACTAAGCCCCCGGCGTAGCGGGCTTGACAAACTTTTACCAATAAAATTTATCATTTTACATAATCTTACACACAAAATGGGTTAAAACCGCTTGATCACGATAAGGTGATTTTTTTAATAACTCTAGCTCATAGTCCATTCCTTTATGTGAATCTTTGTATAGATCGCTATCAATCAAGCCGACCCCGTGCCAATTAACGATCTTCCATCCAAATCTATTTAAAAATATCTTCCACTCTTCTATACTCTTTAAATTAAAGGAGCATTTAAAATTATTACTATAATATTTTCTTGTTCTTAACAATGAAATCCCAGCTCGCCACTCATTATTCCTAAATCTTTTTAGAACTTCATAATTTAAATTAATAACTACCAATGAAAGAATAGAATTCTTTTTAACTGCCTTATTCAATAAGCCCATAAACCTTTCTTTATCAGTTATATATTCAATAATATTATTACAAATAATCAAATCAAACTTTTTTTTGTTTTTCTTTAAAAAATCCAAAACATCATAGTTTACCAAATTAATCCGGCTATTTTTAACTAACACCAACATTTCCAAATTCTTATCAACGGCGATAATTTTATTATTTTTTGTAATAAACTTTTTTGAGACAGTACAAACGCCACAACCAAGTTCTATAATATTTAAATTATCTAATTTCAAAATTTTTTCTGATTGTAAATTTTTAATCTGCCTAAAAATAAGCGCCCCCCTCCTTTTACCCCAACTTGATTTTGAATATTGATAATATTTTATACTGGCTTTCATAACAACTCTACTTTGTGAAAACAACCAATAGTTCCTTTGACATTTGATATACTCGATAAATCCAATTCTTTTCTTACCACCAATAATTTAATTGCCGGGCACAAAACCTTAATTTTGTTAACTTTTACATGGCCCGTTATTTTATTAACTTTTTTTATGTAACTACTAATAGACTTAACTGAGTGAATTTTTTCCCACGTATCTTTATTTAAATTACCAGCTGGAAAACCGGCGGCGTAATAAATTATGCAAGGATAATAATTTCCTGAAGAGTCAACAATTGGATATTTTAAGTTTTTACAAACACAAGAAAAATCTCTTGCCTCCTGTTTATCATAAAAAACTTTTTGGACAGCAACTCTAATGGACAATTTATTTATTTTTTTTAAAACTTTTATATCTTTAATAAAAGCTTGCCATTCTTTCTTATTTAAATTTTTTCCCGCCAATTGTGTTCCCCCGTTAATCGGAAGAAAATGTTCAATTAATACTCTTTGCACGCCCAGTTTGTCAAGAAAAGGAATTAATTTTAAAATACTGTCTTTATTGTGCTGATGAACCGCTGAACTGATTTTGGGAATATAACCTAACTTTTTGATAGCTTTTATAGCCCTAATTACCCGTTGAAAAACATCGCCTTTCCCCCTTATGAAATTATGGACGCTTTTTGTGCCATCAAGACTAAAACCAATTTTTTTCAAACCAGCTTGGTGTAATTTTTTTAATAAACTATCAGTCAAAGCAAAGCCATTGGTTAATATTTGGGGATTCAATTGTTTTTTATTTATCTTGTCTACAATTTTAACAATATCGGTGCGACATAACGGTTCGCCGCCTAACAAATGAACTTCTGAGCCGTTTACTGGCAGTTTATCTAAAATAATCTTCAATATTTTATCATCTAAATCAACAAACTTTTTATGATCAACATACAAACAGTGTTTGCAAGCCAAATTACACCTAGTAGTCAATAATAGATCAATTTCTGTTTTACCAGAAAGATTGGTGGAGTTTATATTTTTCATAAAACTACAAACGAATTGAAAAATCTGGAATTAAATTACAAATATCAGGATCGTCTATGATATTTTTAACAATATATTCAATTATCCCCTGCCAATATTCACAAAATGGATCTTTCTTATAAATTGACTTCTCTTTGAGGTAACTATTAGCTGGGCACCCACCCATACAGATACTCTGTAGAGCGCAATCTCGACAATCATCAACATTTTTAGTACTCCTTTTATTAAACATCTTAAATACCTTTTTTTTCTTTATATCAATCAAATTAATTTTTCTTATATTTCCGAAAGACATTTTGTTTTCATAGGAGAACGGCCCACAGGGATAAATTTCCCCATCAGTATTTATAAAAATCATACTTTGTCCAACACCACAAGAAGTATTGTTAGTTATATAATTAGCATTAATGCCTAAAAAGTTCCAAAACCAAATTTGAAAATTTGGTATAGAAACAAACTGCCCCTTTCTTAATCTTTCTAACCATAAATCAAAAATCAATTTAGAAAATTCAACCATTTTTTCTGTTCTCGGAATTATGTGATCCGAGGTATTTAAACAATTGGTAAAATCTGGATAAATTGGTAAAATAGAGACATCATTAATTTTATTTTTATAAATATAATCCAAAACTTTTTTGGCGTTATTAACGTTTGCTTGAGTTAAAACAGCCAAACAACTTATGTGATTATTTGGTAAATACTTTCTAACCTGTTTTAATTTTTTATCTAAAACTTCGGAAATTGGAGTTCCGTCTGCAAATCGACGATTAATGCCATTTATCTCCGGCGGCCCATCTACCGAAATACCTAAATGAATATTATAAAGAAGACAAAATTTTAAAATATCATCCGTAATTAAAGTTCCGTTTGTTTGTATTCTTAAATCTATCTTTTTTAAATCTTTTTTAGAAAAACTCTCTAAAACAGACTTAATTTTTGTAAAAAACAATAAAGGTTCACCACCGTGAAATTGCACAACAACCCTTTCCTTGATCAACTTAGCGTGCTCGATAGCCCTTTCAACACCCAAAAACATAATAACATCGGGCATTGTCTTTTCTTTTTTATACTGTTCTTTATATCTTGAACAATAACGACATCTTAGATTACATGATTCTGTAGTATTAAGAACGACCGTTGTAAAAAAAGATCGGGCGTCGAATTTCTTTGCCGTTTTTTTTGGTTGTTTATTAAAAAAGATATCCCAATCTTTTTGAGAAAAATTTTTAACTTCTAACGACTTAGTTAGGAATGTTTCGTTAGTTTTTTTATTATAAACAACTAAATACCCCGGAACAATTTCTTTGCAAATAATAGATTCTTTCATATATTAACTAATAATTTTAGCCATATATATTCTATGCCAAAATTTAAATTGAGAATCCTTTTTAAAAATTAACAAATTATTTTCAGCGGCGGCTCCGACCAACGAGTTACTACTGACATTATCACCTAAAGAAAAAGGTACATCCATATAACAAACATCTTTATATTTAACACTTAGCTCTTCTCTAAAAACTTTTTCTGTTATAGACGAATAAACAAAAAATACCTCACTGCAAATCTTGCTTAAATCATTAATCATTATGGCGGAGTCCTTGCCGGCTTTTACAATGGCCTGCATGGCCTGCCTAGAATCTAAATAGTCACGCTTTTCAATGGGAAAATAATAAGGCGTAACCAAACCGAGATCATATCTCTTTTTATTTAAATGGTTGGCTATATTAAAATTTACTTTTAAATTATTACCGATACAATTTATTAAAGAGCAGAACAATGCCGAATCGTTAACATCCACCAAGCTCAATTCTTTTACCTTTTTACTTTTTTTAGCCAACGATATACCAACAACACCCGAACCGCAACCATAATCCAATATAGAAGAAAAATTATTTATACTAAGGCTCTTGTATTTATTAATTGCATCAATCATAAAAACAGCGTCAACCGATGGGCTCCAAACTGTCTCTCGACAAAAAAACCATAAGCCTTGATACCCAACAACAATTTTTTTATTAAAATCTTTTTTGTAGCACAGCCAAGTTTTGTTATTTTTTAACTTTTTTCTATCTCTAACTAAATAATGAGATGATAAATACCTTATAAGCTTGCCCTTTTTAAAAATATTATAGCCTATCCCCTCCTGATTTTTTAAAAACTCAAAAACCAAGGTAATATTACCAATATATTTTTTGGCTACACCAAAATATTCAAAAAAACTTATCTCTTTTTGTTCTTTCATAGGAGCAAAAAAAGGCTTAAATTAAATAAGCCTTTTTTTATTTTAATTGCAAACCATTGACTGTTTGAACTTTTTACCTTTAATCCATGCCAATTTTACTAATTCAACAGTCCCCTGAGTCAAACTCTTTTTCTTAATTTTTTTCATAGTTATAAATTAGATATAACTTAGCTATTATTAGTATACTCTTCTTACAAAAAACGTCAAATTTACTAAAATACAACAAAAATGAATCTTTAGGCACAATTTTTAAAATCTTTTAACTCTTATAAAACCAGAAACAGGGATTATTTCTACTCCTCTTTTTTCTATTTTATCCAAAAACAAATTCATACCCAAAGAATCGGAAGACATATGGCCCGCAATAACTACGTTAATATGGTATTTTTCTGCCTCCTGACGATGTTCGTCACTCATGTGCATGCCAACTATAGTGCCTATTCCATAATGAGACATTTTTTCATAAATATCTTTTGATCCAGAAGTGCCACCAGTGATTTCCGTAAAAACCACCTTGCCTAAATAATTTTCAGGTAACCCAACAAAAATTTTGGGGCCGTTCTTTATTTTCACCGCATTACTATATTCTGGTATCGTCTTCAAGAGATCAATTAAATCTTCAACAGTTTCTAGACTATTTTTTTTCTTTTCATACAACTTTACTAAAAAACTAGCGGCTAAATTATCCGCCGGAGTATGAACGCACATAAAATCGAGCCCAAGAATTTTAGCAAAATCTACGCTACGACTATGATTGGCCGGCGACAAACTACGACTAACCTCAGAAATACGTAATTTTATAAGTGACTGCGCTATATTAATAGGGATGCCGTAGTCGGCTAATATTTCTGCTTGCATTAACATGACTTCATGTAGTCCCGCCAAGGCTAAGCCCTGAGGATGATGTGCCACAACCAAATCAACGCCACCTATGTGTTTAGCCAAAAGAAGTTCGGAGCCATCAATATCGATTCCAGCCATAATTCTTTTTATTTCCCTGCCATTGGTGTTTAAAATACGGGAATCTGTGTATGGATTACTAAGACTCTCCTTGTCAAACTCCATCTTTTCTTTGGTAGACAACTTTTTATATTTTTCATTAAGCCTGTTTAGGTGTTGTTTTACTCTTTTACTGCCGCGCAAATCTGCTTGTATGCCAGCCAAAACGATAAGCTCATAAATTTTTTTTGTATTCATAATATTATATTTATTTTGCCAAATTAACGACTATTCAGGTAACGATAGAATATTAACATAGTAGTTTATTTATGTCCAAAAACAAAGATCTCTCTTGAAGCGACAACAACTATAAATAGTCAACTGCTAATCTATTACCTTAATGGAGATCGCTTAACGACGTTAGTTTAAATTAGCCCCATTTTTATTATAATTCTCTAACAACCTTTTTATAGTCTGATATTCTGTCTCAACCATCTTTTTTGCTTCGGGTAAAATTTGCAGGTCACGCCAATCTCTCGCTATTTTTTTAAATCATCTTTTACCATTCTTTCTAGAGAATGACCGGGATGAAATTTAAAATATGTAAAGTAAAAGATACTACCGAAATGAGACAAAGTATCAGCGGCCACTACAATTTTTTCTTCCAACGTTTCTGCTAAATACGGCTGACAGTTCCGATGTTTTAAAATGCAATTTTTAACCTTACTAATTTCCTCCTTGTCTAAATTGTATTTTTTTAACAATTGCTCCGCAATTTTAGCGCCGTTAATATGATGCGACTTTTTAACTTTTAAAATTCCCTTGCCATCTTTGGCATAATAGTGTGCAATATCGTGCAACCAACAGGAAATTAAAACTATTTCTTTATCTGCTTTTTTATATTTATTTAATAGCTTTTCAGCATATTTTATTACTTCCTTTTGGTGCATATTATAAAACCATGACCAGCCATTTTCATTAGCAAGCCTTTTTACTTCCTGCTTAGAATCTTTAATTATTTTTTGAAATACTGCTTTCGTCATAAAAAATTATTTTTTCTGGTCAACTAAGCCGCCGGCGTAGCGGGCTTGATAAACTACCGCTCCCTGATAACTAATTTTTTCCTCACCAAAAAAATTATCCACTTCACCCTGATAATTATTAATATAAACATAATCGCCAGTTTGATATTGCGCCGGCCCACGAAACGGCTGAGCGTCTGGTATTAAAGACAAGGCTTGGCGTAAAATCTGATAGACTGGTTCAAAATCTGTAACTACCTCTTCGACCCGACCATAATAAACCATTAAATACACTGGCTGATTTTTAAAAAATACTACTTCCCGACCACCGAACGGTTCGCCACCAAAATAATTATCCTGATAGTGCCAATCGCCTTCCGTAAAATTTAAAGTTTTTGATTTGTCACTTTCGTTTATAGTTTGCGCTCCGGCCCCAGCCGCGTAAGTGACTTTTTTCGCTTTAACTAAAAATTCGCAAAGTTGTTGTTGATTAATCATATTAATAAAAAACATTCTAGACTATTGGCTGGGAGACCTGGAGTCGAACCAGAATTACCGCGTCCAGAGCGCGGCGTCCTACCATTAGACGATCTCCCAATAAATTTAATTTAGATAACTTTTTACCTTCTCTTTAAACACTTCTCTGCCGTATCCGCTTTTATAAAACTTCTCCGCGGCACTGGCATCAGGCTTATTTAAATAAGCCTCATAATATATTAGCTTAAATGGAGCTACTTTGCTAGTATACTTTCCACCCTGCTTTGCGTTATGTTCACCAAATCTTCTTTTTAAATCACCAGTTAATCCTGTATATAATCGCTTATTTTTTAAACTTTGTAAAACGTAAACGTACCACATAATTATTTAATTTGTCCCCGCCTTTTCGGCGGGTCGCCGATGAGGCGACTCCCATTAGACGATCTCCCAATAAAAATAAGCAAATTAGCATTTAAGCAAATAAGCTGGCCAGCTAAGCAAAAGATAAATTATTAAACGATCAATCAAATAATGCTATATTCTATCACCTTTTTTTGGTCTTGACAAGCGCTTTTAATAGGACTAAGCTATAAACACATCATCTAAAAAGGAGGCTATTATGGCAGAAAACTGTCCATATTTTGTCCCAATGCCAGAATTAGGGCAAGACCAAAATGGTCAAGCGATTTATTGGTCCTGCGTTTTAAATACCGCTTGTCTAAAAACTGTAGAAGAAAGAATAAGTTGCGGAAAAACAACTCATTACTTTAAAAAGTTTACACGAGAAGAGATAGAGAGTTTTAGAAAGAAACTCTTGCCTACTTTTCGTAAAGACATGACTGGTGCGGTTAAGCGAGGCCTACTAATAAAAATGGTCTCCGAAGTGACCGTAACCGAAAAAGCAAAACCATAAAAGACCCCTTTGGGTCTTTTTTTATTCTACTACTTCCCCGCCCATTACTTCTAATACTTGGCTGGCTAAATTATCAACTGGTCGCACCTCCTCTTGACCATAAGGAGTAATTTCGGCCTTAATTATCCCTCTAAAGTTGATAGCGGAGCCAAAAACTGCTTTAGTGGCCTCATTTAAAATTTGTTGATGCTTGCGATCATGCAAGCGATCAGCGTAAAATTGATACTTTATCCCCACTTCTAAACAATTATCACTAAATTTTAACGGCTCAGAAGTTTTTAGCAAGGCGGCCAAAGGATAATTGCGCTCTAAAATATTATTTAACAAATTAAGCCACTCTTCCTTGATGGTCGCTAAACAAAGTTTGGCTTTCGCGCCTTTAGTGACTTCAACCTCTTCACTCAAAACTGGCTCCGGGGTGGCTTTAGCCGGTTCCGGATTAGTCTTTTTTTTAATCTCAGCCGGCTTACTGGCTACGGGAGTAATTGCTTTGTTTGGTTCGGTTACCCCAGAAGTCAGCTTAACTACGGCTAACTCTAAGGGCAATTGCGCAATTTGACTATAACGTAATTCTTGTTTTAAATTAATAAAAATATTCAACCATTCCACGATTTGTCCTAAAGTTAAAATATCTGAAATTTTTACTAATTCTTTTTCGGTTTCGGGATCAAACTCACCAGCCAAATCTCCTAACTCTCCACTATTTTTAATTAGTAAAATTTTACGTAAAATTTCAATAACATCTTGAGCAAAACTAGTCAGATCTAAACCTTCTTCCACTAAACGATTAACTAAAAATAAAGCGGGCACGGTTTGGTTGGCCGTTAAATTTTGCAACAATTCTATGACTAAATTAAAATCTGAATGCGGTAAAATTATTTCCGCCACCTCTTTGGTAATTTTTCCTTCTAGTGATAAAATTTTACCGAGTAAAGTTTCGGCGTCGCGTACACAACCATCGGACTGCCGGACAATTTCTTGTAGCACCGAGGTTTGCACTTCACGATTTTCCTGAACACAAATCTTTTCTAACAACTTAACCAGATCACCCTGGCTAACTCTTTTAAAATCAAAACGTTGACAACGAGAAATAATCGTTTCGGGAATTTTATGTACCTCGGTGGTGCATAGAATAAAAATCGCATGGGCCGGAGGTTCTTCTAAAGTTTTTAACAGGGCATTAAAAGACGAAGTGGACAACATATGCACTTCGTCAATGATAAAAACTTTATATTTTCCAACGTTAGGTGTAAAGCGAGAATTTTGAATAATATTTTCCCGCACGTTATCCACTCCGGTTTGTGAAGCGGCATCAATTTCTATCAAATCAATGGCGTGGCCGGCCATAATTTCCTGACATGCCTTGCATTCGTTGCAAGGTTCACTTTTACCTTGGCCGCGATTGGTACAATTTAAAGATTTAGCCAACAACCGGGCCGCGGTGGTTTTACCCAATCCGCGCGGACCACAAAATAAGTAAGCGTGCGCCAACTTATCGGTTTCTAATTCGTGCTGCAAGGTCACTTTAATGTGATTTTGCCCGATCATTTCGGACCAGGTTTGCGGACGATATTTACGATATAAGGTATTAGACATGAAATTAGCCCTTTAGCCGGTCAATTGATTTTTAGGTTTGTTTTCACCTATATTTTACCACTTTTAACTCCGACCCGCAAAGAATCACAAAAGGCCAATATTTTAGAGGCTAAAACCACCTTATCCACAGCCAAACTGACTACTAAAAAACTACCGATTTTACCTTTGCTCGCTTATCAGACAAATTGATTAGAATGATTATTATTTAAAGTCGATCAACTCCACCCGATCAAGTTATTATTGACAAATTACCAAAGATTTGTTAAGTTAAGGACGGATAATAACCAAAATTTTACAATTTTAGGAGGAATCAAAAATGGGCATGTCAAGTTCGTGGATTCCAGAAAGAGAAAAAACAACCAAAGAAAAATTCATCGCCGGCTTCAAAGGCTTTTTAATGGTGGTTGGCGCAATAACCATTTTAATAGGATTGTTAATTTTAATCTTGTGCTACTGTTGCCCAATCCAGTAACAGAACATAAACCCGCGTATAATTTATAACGCGGGCTTTTTATTTTATAAAAAAGGTAGACTTATAAAAAGTCTACCTTGAATTATTATTAAGCTAATAAAATTTTCATCCTGGCACCGTTACCCTTCTTAACGGTTAACCAGTCAGTTCCAGAAATACACATCGTCACAGCCTCGTAGTATTCTGAGAATACTACAACCTCCTGCGTGGCTTCGTCCAAAAACTCTATACTAAAACTAGAGCTTTCGGACTCACAACTCTGAATTACGCCATTATGTTCGTAGCTATCTACGTCTTGATAGATAGCCTTATTGCTAATGAATTCATGACCAAACAGACTAAAGAAGTCTCTTGGCAATAGTACCTTCTCTTTTATTCTTTTCAACAAACTAAGGCTGCTTATTTGATCACCCATACTACACCTCCATTTTTTAAGATTTGTTTTAAACTTAACAAAAATAATCTAATTTGTCAAGACACTAAAAATCCCACCAAAATGGGATATAACGATTTTAAACTTTACAACTTTCTACTTTCCGCCCATTTATTGCTTAATCACATTTTCGATGGCCGCCCATTTGCTCTTGCCTTCTTTGGGCACCAAAATTACTGCTTCATCTCCGGTGTCCCCATTAAAATAAGTTACCGAAGCGGTTAAGACGCGCCATTTACGTTCGTCATTAACTACAAAAAAACTGCTGGTATCTTCGTCTTTAACAATAGTACCAATTACTCGTTCCCGAACGATCGGGCTAATTTGTTTGTAAATAAAAGAACCATTTTTGGCAATGGTCAATTTTAAAATATCTCCTTCTACTAATTTAGATTTGGAAGCATAATTAGCCGGCACCGTATACTGTTTGCCGTCAGAACCAATCATCTGCTGGCCATCAAAAACCCCTTCTACTACATTAGCCGCTTCGGCTGGTTCAGTTTTATCTGACAATTTATTACCGCTACCCAATAATTCCTTTAATTTTTCAACCGGCACGTCTTGACCAGAATCCAACAACGACAAAGCTTGACCAATATTATCACGAATATCGGATAAAACCTTTTTTAAAGCCTGATTCTTTTGTTGTTCCACAACCGAATCAGCCGAGGTCATTTTTTGATCATCGTCGGTACTCATTTTGTTTTGTTTTATGTTATTTTATTTTTTGACCAAATGCTAATTACCCACATCCCAAACTTCCATTTCTTGTTCTATTTTAGCATCTTTTTTAACCCAATGCCATTTGCCATCCGCGCCTAACTCACTAACATAGTCTTGAGGATTAACTTTAATACCTTCCGGAAAGCCTGGCTTACCATCGGAACCAAAAACCACCGGATATTCCTCTAAAACTACTGGCTCACTTTCCTTGTTTGTATTTATCATAAAATTATAAAGTTGGTTCGGCCCGACCAATATCGGCCGCTTCTTTGGCCACTTCGCCTAATTGCGAACGACGCAAAATTTCTTGTTCTATAATAGCACGAGGCTGACCATATTTCAAGCGCGATAATTCTCTAAGAGCGACAACCGTTTCGGGCCGGCCGGGACTGGGCGGACGATGAGTCATATTAAACGGCGGCGCCCCAGCATTATCAATCAATAAACGAATATATGAAGTGTACATTGGTAAATTTAATAAATCATATTCATTAACCACCGGCGCCATTTGCTTGGCAATAATTTCCGAATCGTCCACACCAATACGATAAGCAATCAAAGTACCAACATTGCCAAAAATTGCGTCTTTAACTTTGTTGGAACCGGCCTTGCCTTCAACATTAGTTCCGCCAAATAATTGACCAATATATTGGTGGGCCATAATCATATCTAAGCGATACTTTCTAGCTTCGGCCAAAATAACCGAAATGGAATCTGTAATAAAATTTTGAAACTCATCAATATAACAAAAAAAGTCATAACGTTCTTCTTCGGGTACATTGGCCCGCGACAAAGCTGCCATCTGTAATTTTGACATAATAATCAGACCCAACAACTGACTATTAATTTCTCCGGTCACCCCCTTAGCTAAGTTAACCAACAAGACCTTTTTTTGATCCATTACTTCTCTAAAATTAAAACCGGATTTTTGCTGACCGATAATATTACGCATCATGGTGTTTTCCACAAACCGGCCGACTTTGGAAATTAAGTAACCCAAAGTTTCTGATTTATGAAAATCTGAAGTTTTGGCCATTTCTTTTTCCCAAAAAGCTCGTACCATCGGGTCGGTCACTTTGGTTAATTTATATTTTTGAAAAACCGGATCGGTAAACATCCGCGGAATATCGGCAATCGTGCCAGGATCTTCCTTATCTGACATTAAAGTAAACATTACATTACGCATGTTATGTTCAAAAATCGGACCAATCATGGAGGGATCAGTGACTAATTTATAAAAAATCGCAATCATTTCTTGACTAACGTAATCCATTTCTTGCGGCGAATCTCCTTCTAGCATATTTAAGCCAATTGGCCACTCGGTATCTGAAGCATCAAATAAAATAATATCTTCAAACCGTTCTTTGGGCACGCAAGGCAAAATATGATCAATCAAAGTGCCGTGAGGATCAATTACACAAACTCCCTCTCCGGCCGCAATATCCTGTTTAATCATTTCTTCCATTAAAGTAGATTTACCCGTACCCGTACCGCCGATGACATACATATGGCGACGCCGGTCAGATAATTTCATCCGAATTTCTGTTTTAACTCCCCGATAATAATTATCACCTAAAATAATCCCTTCAGTTGGTAAATTTTGCGGTGGAGCCAAGGTTCTAGCCTTTAGCCAACGAATGTTGGGCGTAGTAGTGGAAGGTAAGGGAAAATGGTATAAACCGGCTAATTCGGCGGCATTTAATATAAACTGATTTTGTTGATCAAAATTACGATAAATAAAATCGCGAATTACCCCTTTGTTGGTGCCCCGAATAACTACCTTAAAACCGTTGCCATATTGATAGCCGGCAAATTGCGAAAAAGCATTAGCCAGGTTGTGTAAAATCATCTCTGCCTTTTCTGCCGTCGGGGCCGAAGCCAATAAACGAATATTAACATCAAAACCCGCCCGCGAAGTTTTTTCCTCAATCAATTTAACCATTTCTTCTTCTAACGGCGAGAGCCGATAAGAATCTTTAGGGCTGGAATCCTTTTTGGCCGGAAAAAAATCTTGCCAAAGTTTGCCTAAAGATTTGGCTAAATCACTTTTTTGAGCCGCACTGACCGCCGCCGATAATTTTTTGCCTTGTTGCATTTCCGAAGCAACCTTGTAACTTAACTTGTGCCAGCTTTTATGCGCCGACCGCGCAATAATCTGAATCGCGGCCGTGTCTTCTCCGCCTAATTTACTTAAAGAATTAGTTAAAGCGTTTAAAGGATCATTTTGAATTTTATCGTAAGTCAAAATTGGAAAAATATGCGAACGCTGTAAACCCAAAGTCGCGGCCACTACTACCCCCTTCGGATTAAAAATATTATAATCAGCCACTTCTTCAATTTGGGCATTAGAAAATTGCGCTTGCAATTGCTGTTCTAAAAATTGTCGCAATTCTGGCGGAGTAGAAATATAAAAACTAATCAAACCCTCTTTATCTACTACTATTTCTAAAGAAAAATGATCATGCCGACCGTGCCAAAAAGCTTTTGACCCACCGGCCGCTTTTAGTCCGCCCAAATTGGCATAAAAATTTTCCACTACCCCAATTAATTCTTTAAAATTTTTGGGTTGTTCTTTTTCGTTTTTATCCATTAAATACTGAGGCACCGTAACCAACAACAACTCTCGATTAAAGGTGCTGGGCAAACGACGTTGATTTAATAAAATTTGCCGAACCCAATAAACCAAAACTAAACCGCCAATGACACAAAAAACTACTAGCACCAACAAACTAGCATAAAAACTGGTAATTAAAGTCTGGTAATAATTTTCCAGCATAAATATTTATTTTAGCTTTTTATCTCGACCAGTCAATTTTAAAATTTTAGCCGTCTTAATCTTTACTTCTTGTTCTAGAAAAAAACGATTAATCCCAGGAATAACCTTAAGCCAACCAGCAATCGCCCGAATCACCTCCCTAACTTTAATCGTTACTCCTTTTAATAGGTCAAAAATTTTACGGGCGGCTTTTTCTCCTTCTTGTTTAAAAATTATTTGTTCTTGAGGAGGCAAAGCAAAATAAACCTCGTTTAAATCCTCCTCTAAAATATCCTCGATCGCCTTAACCATTTTTTCCGATTGCGCATTTGCTTGATTAACCGTATTTGACGAGGCTACCGGTTGCTGATGACTTGGTTTAGCCACTTCAGAAGGCTTTTTTTCAGATTTATTAACAATTAAGCCTTCTTTTTCGGCGGCCAATTCAAAATCAGGCTTAAGCACTTGTTCAATCTGACTTAAACCTTCCTCAAGTTGTTTGGTTTCTCTGGAAGAAGCTAAATTTGCCATTGTTTATTATATTATACCATTATTAAAGAAAAAATGGTATAATAATCTTGTCTTAAAATTTTATCCCCATGACTAAAACCCAAAACATCAAAATAAAAGACTTTAATTGGATTAATATCAAAGACGCCGACCAACCAGAAATTGACTACTTACGCCGAAAATTCAAATTTCATCAACTAGACTTAGCTGACGCCTACGCCGAAAAATACGCCCAACGGCCCAAAATTAACTTACATGCTGATTATATTTTTTTAGTTTTACAATTCCCCTACTATAATCATAGCTCTCGCGAGGTTTCACCTGCTGAAATAGACTTTTTTATCGGGCCAGATTTTTTTATTACCGTGCACAATGATAAGTTAATACCCTTGAAAGATTTTTTTAAAAGCTGCTTGGCCGATCCTTATTATGCCCAGCAATGCGAAATCATTGATCCGGCTACGCTACTTTATGAAATTTTAGATCGTTTATTAAAATATTGCTTCCCGATGCTAGACCATATAAGCCTAGACATTGAAGAAATAGAAAAAAATATTTTTGCCGGACGGGAAAGAGAAATGGTTAAAGAGATTTTATACATTAAGCGCAATATTATTAATTTCCGCAAAATTATGCAGGCTCATAAGAGCGTAATTCGTGAAATTATTAATCTAAAAAATAAAAATTTTTACGCTGGCAGTTTACGCGAATATTACGATAACTTAATTGATGAAACCAAAAATATCTGGGATATTTTACAGAACCAAAAAGAAACCATTGAAGCCTTGGAAGATACTAATAGCTCCTTAGTATCATTTAAACTTAATGATATTATGCGCACCTTAACGATTATTTCAGTGCTAACTTTTCCCTTAACTTTGTTTGCTACAATTTTTAGCATGAATATAATTTCGGGCATGCCTTTTATTGAAACTCCCGGCGGGTTTTGGCTAATTATTTTAATTATGCTTTTAGGAATTTTGGGAATGCTAGGATTTTTTAGAAAAAGAAGTTGGATATAAAATAATAATAAAACCCTCGGCTAAGCTGAGGGTTTTTAGATTGGCTAAATTATTTTTGTCAATACTAAAAACTACGTAATTAATTACGTAGTTTTTTAATAAATAATTATTAAAGCATTTTGTCATTTTGTTTTCTACCTTCACCATAGAAAGCCTGGGGGTTTGGGGGAACCAATTGAACCCCAGTGATTACAGAATAAAAGATACTTAATAACTAAGGGTGAATTTGGGCCCCCAAAACTTTTGGTCCTTTTGGTTACAAAAGGACAGAAAAAAATAAGATATAGATTAGTATTAATCTAAAGATCACTTTTACAGGAAATAAATACAAAAAAGATGAAAACTAAAATTTTTTAAGAATACTCTCAATATCTTTTACTGACTTACTTACGACCAATTTATTTCTTAATTCTACCGCCTGAGGCAAACCCTTAACATACCAAGCCAAGTGTTTACGTAATTCAATCAGGCCATATTCCCCTTTAGCTTTAAAGGCCAAACGCGCATGAGCCAGCATTACCTTTTTAATTTTATTAAACTTAAATTCTTTAAATTCCCCGGTGGCTAAATAATCTTTAAGCTGGGTAAATAGCCAGGGCCGACCGTATAGGCCGCGCGCTAAACCCAAGCCGTCCACACCGGTTTTTTCCAACATTATCTTAGCTAATTCTGGTGTAAAAATTCCGCCGTTACCCAAAACTATCCCGCCAAACAATTTTTTAACCTTTTTAATCATCCTGTAGTCCGGTAAGCCACTAAATGGCAACTCGTAACTACGACCATGAATCATTACTGCACTAACCGGTAAACCCTGAATGGCTTTAATAAAATTTAAGGCCGTCACCCTTTTTTTACTGTCCACTAAGTTAATACTGGAACGAATTTTAACCGACACCGGCAATTTAGTGTTTAAACAAACCGTTTCAACAATTTTCCGACACAATTTTAAATCACGCATTAAAGTAACTCCGCCACCGTGAGCGGTTACTTTTTTGGCCGGGCAACCAAAATTAAGATCAATCCCGTCAAAACCGGCTTTGGTGGCTATTTTAGCGGCCTTAGCAAAAACCTCCGGTCGTTTACCAAATAACTGAATTACTACCGGGTGTTCGGCTGGGGCTAGTTTTAACATCGCCAAGGTCTTTTTAGCATCATAATGCAAACCATCCGCCGAAATCATTTCGGTATAAACCACGTCCGCGCCGTATTTTTTACAAATCTGTCGAAAAGCTAAATCTGATACCCCGGCCATTGGCGCCAAGGCTAAAATTGGTTTATTTAAACTTAACCAAAAATTACGTTGTTTCATAAAAGTAAAGTTTAACAATTTTTAAAGCCTTAGGCAAGCCCCAGCCAAAACCAAAAGCCCCGGTCAAAAACCGAGGCTTTACTAAAAAATATCTATGAACTCTGATGGCGTAAAATTTTATAAGGCTTAGGCCCCGCCTTAATTGTTAATTCTTCTTGCGTAGTTTGCGCATCATAGCCTTCAACTTCAACTTCTCTAACGTATTGTTTAAATTCCGGATCGACCAAAGGATCAACCCCTTTGGCTAAGGCGTCTTGATATTTATCGCGATCAATAATAAAATAAGTGATTTTTGTTAACTCTGTTTCTAAACCTTCAATGCCCATATTTTTAAACAATAAAAAAACTAATTAAGAACTTGCTATTGGATATGTAATCATTTTTTAGTAATTCCTACTCCCTGCGCGGAATCTTTAAGGTTATAGCCCAAGCCTTCAATTTGTTGGCGTAAAGAATCGGCCAAAGCCCAATCTTTATTTTGTCTAGCTTGCTGTCTTTGAGCTACTAAATTTTTTACTTCCTCGGTTATTTCAACTTTAATTTCTTTAACCTCGGCTAAACGTAGACCTAAAACTTTATCAAATTCTAAAGCCAATTTATATTTTTCGGCCGTGGCTAAATTTTTATCACCAAGTAACCCCCACAAGACCGTCAGAGCTTGCGGCAAATTAAAATCATCACTAATGGCGGCTACAAATTTTTGTTGATAAACTAAGCCGGCTGAAGAAATTTTGGTAAATAGTTTTTGCCACCACGAAATTTTTTGTCGTAAAACCAAAACTTGACTGACTAAATTTTCATAACCGTTACTCGCCGCCGTTAGCGCTTCCCAAGTAAAGTTCTGTTTAGAACGATAATGCGCTTGCAAAAATAAATAACGGACCGCTAAGGGCGTAAAACCTTTGGCCTTGGCCTCTTGTAAGGCGTAGCCAGCGCCGGTAGATTTGGCCATTTTTTCGCCACCAAACGATAAATGTTCATTATGCAACCAATAATTTACAAACTTCTGGCCGGAAATCGCTTCGCTTTGGGCAATTTCGTTAGTATGATGAACCGGGATATGATCCACGCCACCCATATGAATATCTAAAGTCTGGCCTAATAATTTTGACGACATTACCGAACATTCAATATGCCAACCCGGAAAACCTTGGCCGTCTTTAACCAACGGACTATTAAACGGGCTGGGCCAGGTTTGTAAAGCATTTTGATGCGTTCCGGCTTTAAAAAACCATAAGGCAAAATCGGTAGAGTTTTTTTTCTGCGGGTCACCCACTTCGCCTTTGCCGGCTTCCGCGATATTTTTTGTTAAATCCTGACCAGAAAGTTGCGTGTAATTTTTAAATTTTGACACATCATAATAAATCGCCAAATCAGTAGTATAAGCATAACCTTTGGCTAACAAAACTTGCACCGCTTGAATAATCGGTTGAATATATTCCGTCGCCCGCGGTTTATAATCCGCCGGCCAAGTATTTAATTCCGCCACATCTTGCTCAAAAATTTTAATATACTTATCCGCTAATTCGGTTGGACTTAAACCTTCGCGTTTAGCACCCTTAATCATTTTGTCTTCACCTTCATCTTGATCACTAGTTAAATGACCAACATCGGTATAATTACGAGCAAATTTTACCTGATAGCCCAAATACACCAAAGAACGGCGAATCAAATCCGCTAAAACCATGGCCCGCATATTGCCAAGATGTTGCGTCCAATAAACGGTCGGCCCGCAATGATAAAAAGTGACCATTGGGGCCTGTTGCGGTTTAAATTCCTGCAACTCACGACCCAAGGTATTATAAATTTTTAACATGTTAGTTTAACTATTTTCTAAGCTTGATCAAAGGCCTTATCTACTTCCTTTAAGCTGTCCTCAATAACCTTCTGAACTTTATTAGTAATAATTTCCCTAAGTTTAAGCGTAAAATTATTAACAAATTCTTCAGCGTTATCAGCCTTAATAACGTTTTCGCTACCATGACGAACAGCTAAATGAGCCTTGGCATTATCGCCAATCGCCAACCCAGCAACTGAAATGCCAGCTTTTCTTAAATTATCAATGCATTTTTTAGAATCTTGTGGATTAGCGTCAAAAATTTCCCCGTCAGAAATTTGCCAAATTACTTCCGTTAGTTTGTTTTCTAATAAGTTTAATAATAATATCGGGTCTTGATGTTGTGATTCTATGGCTTTCCAGGCCTCGTTATCATAAGTACTTTCGCCAAAAGTCATTTGCTTAAAGGCTAAAATAGTATTGGCAATTTCTGCATTAACATCAACCGGTGGTCGAGGGATTTTATCATTATTAATAAAAGCTAAATCTTCAACCTCGTAAGACTTAATCTCTGTATGGTTGCTACCAAACAAATGAACCGAAGTATCGCAAACAATATCTAAATTGCCGTCATAATTGGCCCCCAAAACTTGCTCCATTTTGTTTTTAAACAATAAACGAAAACTCCGCAAAGAAGCATTCAACAGCATTACCACCATACGAGCCGCCTCGGCTTTGTCATAGTCAGACATACTGCCAGAATTATCAATCAACAAAAGCAGCCGCAACATTTTTGGTCGCAACTCCACTTTAATTTTTTCTATTAGCAACTGATGAATTCGCTGATTATCAAGCTCTACTCCCTGTTCGACTAAACCAAAAATACGTTGAAGCTTTTTAATATCAACTCTGCCTTGAAAATAATATTTGTCTCTAATAACTTCTATTTGTTGGGCAATATTATTAACCACATTCAACCAGGCTTCGGCCATTTTTTCTACTAAAGGCCTTAATTTTTCTTCTAGCCCTAAATAATTTTCTAAGTGGCGTTTAATTTCTTCTTCACTAATTTCCAATTCCCTATTATTAGCTCCCTTTTCTTTGCTGACCTCTTTAACCTTATCCAATAATTCTTTAAAGCGTTGTTTTTTGCTGTCACGTTCTTGGTATTCTTGACCTTTTTTTTGCTTTTTGACTTCTTCTAGATTTGCCTCTTCTTCGTCTTGTTTAATTAAATCCTTTAAGCGTTTGTAATCAGCTAAATCACCAAAAATTTTGTCAACCTTAGAATCACTATTTTTTTTGCCCTTTTTTTGGTTTTTACCCTTATCATTGTCCTTGTCTTTTTTGTCTTTTTTGTCTTTTTTATCCTTGCCTTGGCCATCCTGCTCGCCATCCTCATCCTCTCCTTGATCGCCTTCATTGTCGTCGTCATCATCACCATCTTTTCCTTTTTTCTTCTTTTTTTTGTCCTTATCTTTCTTTCCCTTCCCCTTACCCTTGCCATCAGAATCGTCGTCATCGTCGCTACTTTCTTCATCATCACCTTCTCCGTCACCGCCATCACCGTCACCGCCCTTTTCGGCTTTTTCTCTAACTTCTTTCAAATTTGAATCCGGGTCAAACACTATTTCATTTTCGCCGGTTAGGACAAAAGGGCTTTCGGCTTGAGTGGCCATACTGAGCATCTTTTCCTTAGGCACTTCATTATAATACTCAACCTTGGTAGACTCAATTTGACCGTTGGGGCCATAATTAATTGCGGTTATTACCCCTTTTTTGCCATAATTAAGACTACCACTATTTATGTTTTCTACTTTTTGACCTTTGCGCCATTTTTCTTTCTCCGAAGATTCAGGAGGTTTTTCAGAACCACCTTCCCCGCCCTCTGCACCTTCCCCGCCTTCGCCGCCTTCGCCGCCCTGACCAGTCGGATCAGAGTTAGGCGGTAATTCTACATCAAAATTATCATCTAAAGAACATAATAAAGTAAAAATTGGTTCTAAAATTTCCCGGGTCACGCGACTACGCTCTGCTAAGTTATATTTTAAAGGCAAAGTCAAACTAGTACCATAGCTGTTAGCCTTGGTTTTATAAAGATTAAAAAAATCTAAATAATTAAGCTGGCGATAATCTTCTACTCCTAAAAATTTCGCCGCCTGTTTTAGTTTTTGATTAAATCGTAAACTAGCTAAATTTAAATTTATTTCTAAATTAGCCAAGTTCACACAATCAGGATCCAAAACGCTAGGTACTAAATCTGGCGTCACTTCTACTACTTTATTATCTTTTTTAGCAAAATTTTTAACTTTAACAACGTCGCCAAAAAATTCTAAGTAACGCCGTAGTTTTTCTGGATCCGCCTGATTTTGAGCAATAAAATTTTTTAGTAACTTGAGATAGGCTTCAACTAAGGGATTAGTTAAAGCAATCGTTACGTCTGGGTTCAATTTGAATCTACCCTCGGGATTAATTTCGGGTTCATAAATATCTTCAGTTTTTAAGCCGATCATTTGGCCTTTGAGAAAAAAGGTAGTAAACTGTCCAGAACGGCCATATTTTTCAGCTTCGGCTAATTCATTCCAGTCAAAGCCCTGTTCGTAATCGCTGGGTGATACTAAATTCAAATCGCCTTTACCGGGCCCTACCAATAAATAGCGATCATCTTGCTTGGTTTTATAATTAGGGTTTTTTACATAGGAACCCTGACCAGGAGCGGTCTGCCAAAATAATTGAAAAAATTTATCACGATAGAGTTCATAAATAGATTGCTTTCGTCTATCGCTTTGCACGGTACCCGAACCAAAACGACTGGAATCCAGTACTAAACCATTAACAATAACATCTTCTAAAATATTATAATAATTAGCATAGGCCTTGGCTAGACTTTTAAACTGTACCCCGCCCTGTTCAGAGTCTTTTTGGTTACGAATCATTTTTTTAGTGTAGTACTCAAATTGTTCCAACAGATTATATTTACCAGCCAAGTCCTGTTCGTGCATTGTTTTTAAATGAGCAAATTCATGCATCCCGCCAAATTCAATTTGGTCTTCATTCATACTGCCTTCCTTGGCCCTTTTATAAAAAGGCACACTAAAAAAAACTTTATCATTTTTAATCTCAAATTTAAAATCCATTCCACAAACTATTTGGTGTTTAGCTTGACCGTACTCTACAAAAAACCGAAAATCATCCAAATGGTTGTCAATAAACTGCTTTAACTGGTCACGTTCGGGCCAAAGCTCTTTTGGCACACCATTTTCATCAAAATTAACTTCCTTCTCAATTACCGGTTTGAGTTTCTTTTCGGTCTTAGCTTTATCAAAAAAAGCTAAACTAACGGCATTAGAATTCTTTTCCAAAGAATTTTTCATACTGCAGAAGATTTATACCTTAAAAAACACTAGGCCAAAATTTTAGCCAACAATTAAGATCTAAGCAATGCAAAAACTTTTTAGTTTAATTTTAACTAAACTTAAACCAAAACAAATTGTCAGCTTGCTAGCAAGCTTAGCTAGTCTGACCGGCTGCGGCCTCACTGGCACAGATTTTGCCAATCGCTACTTCTAATTTAGCAATCTTTTGCTCTACTTCGACGCTAAATTCCTGTAGCTCTCCCACTTCCTTGTCAAAGGCAATTTGCTCAACATCGCCAACAGTACCTTCGTACTGCTTAAGAGCCTCTTCACGTAAGTCTGCTGGAGGAATTTTTTGCTCCGAATTTGGTTTTTTCATAAAATTTATTATTATTATTTATCTTAATTAATTATATTATTTTTTTAAAGCACTGGCAATAAAATCCATTTTTTCTTGGGGGGTCTTGCCCTTCATTTCTGCCGCCTTATCGCTCGAAATATCTTTATTTTTAATCATTGAATCAAGCATTAGGTTAGCAAAAATGTCCACTTCTTCCCAAAATTCTTGATCCGAAGCAGTAGCATTAAATTTGCGCTCAGAAAATTTCAAAGCTTTCAACTGCTCCAAGAATTTATTCAATTCCTCAGTCTGCCAACTCTTAAAATATTCCAAACTTAAAGCCTTTCTAATATCTGCTAACTGTGCCAATAATTCTAAGCGTTTTTTATCCACCTCCGTTTGCTCCGCCTTGCTAGACCTTTTTTTTATAATTTCCTGATACTCTGATTTTTTTCGTGCTGGTAAACAACCGTACAACAACTGCGTCATTTCTAAAGAAGAAAAATACTCCATTTGATATTGACCGTCGGTCCTTAACAAAGAAACATAATCGCCATTTTTAACAATCTTTTTATATTTGTCTATATTGCCCACCGGATTAAATTCCATCCGCGTTTTAAAGTCATTTTCATCTTTACAGGTTTGATAATTTGGCCATTTTTCATCAGGAGAAAAAAATTGTGCTTTTTGTAAAACCGCATAAATAATCGCCTGTTCCTTCGGCTTATCCGCTAATTTTTTAACAAAGTTCCACAAATAATATTCAATATCCATACTACTGCCATGGTCCAGATAAGCTCTAACAATATTATCCGTTAAATCACGCATACTTAAACTGCCCAATCTTAACAAAGCAGACAGTGAGGTTTTGGTACCATCGTTAGTAATTTTATCCAAATTTGGCAGATTAGGAATTTTTTCTTGACGCTTTTCAAACAAATCCATAATTACCCGAGCACCACAACTCAAACGATACAAATCTTTAATAATTGAATAACGGTCATCCTTTCTAACCAGCAACCTTGCGCCTAAACGAGTATTTAATAATTCAACTAATAAGACTTGAAAAATTTGGTCGGACTCCGCTTTGGCCTTAGAATCCTTAATAAACTCCGCCATCTGATTTTCATCTTTAAAAGCCATTTCTGACACTTTTTCTAGATTTAATCTTTCTAACAATGGACTAATATCATTAATTTCCCGACTTTGCGGTAAATATTTAACTTTAATTGGCACCAAACGACTAAAAGTAGCCGGGTCCATATCATTAAAACGCGCCTGTTTATATTGATCACCGGTGTTGCCAGTCCAAATAACACAAAAACCTTTTTTGACCACAAAATCTTTAGCGTCAGTTCTAGTTTGTACAACATCGCCCGCTCTTTTAGTTAGTAGGTCATTAAAAGCGATTAAAACTTCTGGGGAGATGGTGTTGGCTTCATCAATAATAAACGGCGTACCGGTTCGCATAGCTTCATACATTCCGCCCAAAACATACCGTGCCTGGACATTATTAGAAAAAGCTTCTTCAACCTGATCATCAATATCTTTTAATTTTTTCTCATCTAATTTGTGATCTTTTTTAAAATCAATAAAATCCTGTTCTTTAAAATTAACTTCGCCGCCGACTGAGTGCAAATAATTTTCGTGCAAAACATTATCAATAATTTTTTCTCTAAGTTGCGAGCGCACCTTAGTTAGTTCGGTGGCGACTTTATCTAAAGGAGTTTTACTATCGAAAGAAGAATTTAAACCTAAACGAGCATACGCCAAATTCAACATATCAACATCAGATAATTTTTGCAGTTTTAATTCTTCCGTAAAACGATCGGGTTCTAAAAATTTACTGCCCGAAACAATAATTGGTTCTTTACCAAAATGAGCGCGACTAATCTGCACCGCCAATGCGGTTTTACCACTACCAGTATCTCCATGAAGATAAACAATGGTTGGTGGATCTTTTTTCAAGGCTTCCATCGCCTGAGCAATGATTTCCTTAACATATCCAGTTTCGGCGATTTTACGATCACCCTTTAGCAGCATGTCATGCAAGCCTTTCAACTCGTGGGTATAATTAACATAAGCTGTAATAAAATCTCTGTCCACAATATTACCGACTTGATCAAATTTTTCTTCTACCATTCCCGGATAAAAATTAATGCCGGCCCCTTCTAGAGCTAAATTCAAGTCAAGGTTTGTTTCCTCAATCGTCGCCAAGCTAGTTTGATGGATACTGGCTGTTTCTCCGGGCTTTCTAATAGAGTCATCATCTTTGGATCCTTGACTGACTGCAATACCCTCTTTAATAGTAGCTAAATCGCCTAAGGCCTTTTTAACTTCTTTATAGTTAGCCGAGACATAACTATTAATTTTAGTTTGATCTTCCACGCTTAGACTATTTACTTCTGAAGTTAGTTCCTTAAAACGGACCCCCAATAAATAGCCTAATTCTATTAGTTTGCCTGTAGTACGATAGTCTATTTCTTCTTGAATTTTTTCTTTATTACGCGTAACTTTTTTACCTTTACTACCAACTACTGAGGTAACTTCCGCCTTAGCCTTTTCATCATTTCTAATGCCTTTAGCTAAAAAACCCAATAAAACAATGGGACAAGTTTTAGACAAAATAGTAAAATCATCAAATAAAACCTGGCCTTTTTCTACTTTTTGAGATATTTCTTTTTTAAAATCTACAAAAAAAGCTAGCTCCCGTTGATAGGCTTCTAATTTTTTGGTTAATAATTCAGAGCTAACATCTTCTTTTTTAATGGTTCTTGACAGCTTTTTCTCGTAGGTAGCAAAATCGTCTGGTTCATAGTTTAAAAGATCTTCGTAATGCATGTACTCCACAACTTCATCAAAAATAGACAATTGCTCTTCGCGCTTAACTCGATAATTATAATATAATTGTTCAATACTTAAAGCTTCCTGAAGTTCTTTTTTTTCTTGACCCTTAGTATTAGTAACTTCCGGGGAGATTAAAATTGGCGTCCTTTGGCCTTCTCGCATATGAATAAATTAAATAAAATAAATTAAATTACTTATACCTTTAACCTTCAGGTATATTTTCCCACAATCTAGGTTTTTTGGCAAGTGTTTATAAGCTATTTGGCTGGTTTTGTTAATTATTATCTAAAGTTAGCCAAATTTAGCCAAAAATAACCTTAATTACCCAATAAAACTAATAATTATTCTGCTGATATTTAACAAAGGTTTTAAAATCAACGGTTAAATTTAGCAACACCATCTCCGGATTTAACTCTCTGCCCGGTAAATCGTTTCGATATTCCCAAGCTTGGGCGGAATCTAAGCCAGCTAAATTAGAAAATAAATAACCCTGATAAGTACTTGGCTTAAATAGTACCTTTCTGAGATCCCAAGCTCTTGGAGAATCTAGGCCCGTCAAACTAAGAATAAAGGAATCTGAGTCGGACGGAGAATCAAAACATCTTGCTCTAAATTTCCAGGCCTGACCAGAATCTAAGCCAACTAAACTTTTAGCTAAATAATTTTTACCAACTTTTTTGGCTAGCATTTTTTCTCTAAACTCCCAAGCCCTAGGAGAATCCAAGCCTGCCAAACCAATGGCCACATAATCTCTGACCTCTCTCTGTTCTAATAATTTTTCTCGGCATTCCCAGGCCTGAGGAGAATCCAGACCAGATAAACTTTTATTAAAATGTCTCTCATCAACCCCCAACTTAGATAATTTTTTTCTAAAATTCCAGGCTTTGGCCGAATCTAAACCGCTAACACTATCCATTAAGCTTTCTTTACTTGCTTCCCTATTTTTAAGAAACTTAGTTCTAGCCTCCCAAGCCCGGTCAGAATCTAAGCCCGTTAAACTTTCAATAAACTTTTCCCCAGACACTCCCTCAAACCTCCCTTCAGCTAACAACTTTTTTCTAAACTCCCAGGCCTGATCAGAATCTAGACCCGCTAAACCGGAAACAAGCTCACCTTTAGTTGCAGACTTATGCGGTCTTGAATTCATTGCATCATTAAACCGGCTTAATATTTTTTCTCTAAATTCCCAGGCCTGAGCGGAATTCAAACCCACTACACTTTTGGCTAAGCTTAAAGCACTGGCCTGTTGATCAAAAAGTTCTTCCCTAAATTCCCAAGCCTTAGCCGAATCTAAATATTTCAAACCATCACCAATAAAATTTTTATCTACTCCTTGGGCCAAAAGTTTAGTTAAATAGGTCAAACAATGTTCTTCAAATCTAGCATAATTATACTCAATAATTGCTAGTTTTAATTCTTGATCAGCAAAAGTTTTAATTAATTTAGCTTTAATTTCTCTAACCGGCGCCAAATTTTCTGACTTTTTTGGGTTTAAATTTTGAGCCTTAAGTACTTCTTGACTAAGTTGTTCTTTTAGCGCTTTAATAGCTTCCAACTTAGCCATAAACTCCGCGCAATTATTTAGCATAAAATATTATTACTACTAAAATTTAAAAAATACTCACCGCAAAACGGGTGGAATCACTAGAACTGAAATCGCCCGGAGTGTCCCGAACCAACTGGACCAGCGCACTGCCACGGTAGAAAAAAACAAACGGCACAGTGTCGGCTCTATTAAAATAGCTATTAACTAAATAGCAAGACTTGCCTGAGCCTTGGTAGTCATCAATTACTTGGTTGGTTTGAGTTAAATGAGTCAGGGCATAAACTAACCAGGATTCTGGTGTTAAGCCTTGTTCACCTTGATATTGAGGGTCAGTTTGGAGTTGTTTTAGATAATCTTTGGGGGCTTGATTAGCTTCTGGTTGCGCGCGACCAGCTATGGTTTTGCCTTTATCTTCAGCTGGAAGGTCTGGCAAGTCTTCAAGTAACAGAACTTGCCAAGCTTGGGTGGGTAGGAGTTGTTTTTTGGTTTTACCTTGGTGATTGTCAGAGAATTCTTGGGGAAAATATACTAAACCCTCGCTGGCTTCGGCTATGACGTAATATTTAGAATCGCTATCATAAACAAACTTATCACCAATCTCTTTGTCAAGCTTTAAAGGTTTGTTTTTAGTGTCCAAGAGTTTACCTTGTTGATAATGCTCCATCAAAGCATTATCATAAGCCTTAATCAGGAAATCTAGAGGTAGGCCAAAGGGAACAAGGACTAGCTTAACAAAGCCTTGTGGGATTTTAGTTTCCAAAAATTCTTTATTTTTAAACATTTTATCCTCAATCTGTTCTAGGGTGGGTATGGGGTATTCTTGGTGGTTAATTGCTTCAATACCTAGTTTACCAGTGGAGAGGGTTTTTAGAAGGTTACTTTTACGGAGAAGGTCTACTTGGGTTTCATACTGAGCTTTGAGGTTTTCTTTAGTTAGTTCGGGGGTGTTAAGCCAGAGTTTGTTTTGAAGCTCTTTGAGGGTTTGTTCTAATTTAATCTTAGCTTCTCTGATGGATATAAGGTTATTAGACTTTTTAGAGTCTGAGTTTTTAATTTTAGTAAATTCCAAGTCAAACTGTTGTTTGAGTTGCTTGAGGGAGACTAGTTTAGTGGTAAGTTCGGGGCAAAGTTGGGGCATATAGATTTATTTATTCTACCTTATCACCATCCCAGATCGCAATTTTTCCAGCACCATCACCTGAAAAAATCCGACCATCGGGTAGGACTTGCAAGGCGCGTACAGATTGAGCATGTCCTTTGAGGGTTTGAATGTTTTGATATTTACCTTGGCTGTCTGGTTGCCAGATTATAATAGTGTTATCATCACCACCCGAAACTATACGGCCATCGGGTAGAACTTGGAGAGTATGCACAGAACCAGTATGTCCTTCGAGGGTTTGGGTGTTTTTATAGTCGCCCTGGCTGTCTGGTTGCCAAATCTTGATGGTGTTATCAAGACTACCCGAAACAATGCGGCCATCGGATAAAATCTGAAGGGTAAGTACAAAGCCATCGTGACCATTTAGAATTTGAACATTTTGATAGTTGCCTTGAATATCTGATTGCCAAATCATAATGGTATTATCATAACTACCAGAAACAATACGGCCAAAAGGTAAAATTTGCAAAGTGCTTACCCAACCAGTATGCCCTTCTAGAGTTTGCGGTTCTTGATAGTTGCCTTCACTGTCTGGTTGCCAGATTTTGATAGTGTCGTCATCACTACCCGAAACAATAAGGCCATCAGGTAGGGCTTGGAGGGTATTCACAAGACCAGTATGCCCTTGAAGGGTTTTAATATTTTTATAGTTACCATGACTATCTGGTTGCCAAATCTTAATGGTGCTGTCAGAACTACCCGAAACAATGTGGCCATCAGGGAGGACTTGGAGGGTGAGCACAGAACCAGTATGTCCTTTTAGAGTTTGGGATTTTTCATAATTACCTTTTTTATCTGGTTGCCAAATTTTAATAATTTTATTACTACTACCCAAAACAATACGGCCATCAGGGAGGGCTTGAAGAGCCCACACAAGATCATCAAATCCTTGATCATTAAATCCTTTAAGGGTTTTAACTTCGTGATAATTTATTTTGTTTTCTACCGTGGTCAGCTCTCGAGGAAAATAAGGATAAAATTTTTGCCATTCAATCAAAGTGGTTTGCTTCTGAAACTCTTGGAGGGCTTGGTTTAGGTTAGATTTAATATTTCTAATAAAAATAAGATCATCGGACTTTTTAGAGTCTAAATTTTTAATTTTAGTAAATTCCAAATCAAACTCTTGTTTAAGTTGTTTGAGGGAATCTAGTTTAGTAGTGAGTTCGGGGCAAAGTTGGGACATAAAAATTTATTTAACCAAATGGTTTGTTTTATTTACTCTACTTTATCACCATCCCAGATTTTTATGGTATTATCATAACCACCCGAAACAATGCGGCCATCATGGAGGACTTGCAAAGCAACCACCGAATTAGCATGTCCTTTTAGAGTTTCGAGTTCTTGATAGTTACCCTGACTATCTGGTTGCCAAATCTTAATGGTTTTATCGACACTACCCGAAACAATACGACTATCAGGGAGGACTTGGAGGGTGCACACAGGGCTAGTATGTCCTTCGAGGGTTTGGGTGTTTTGATATTTACCTTGGCTGTCCGGTTGCCAAATCTTGATGGTGTTATCAAGACTACCCGAAACAATGCGGCTATCAGGTAGGACTTGAAGGGTGAACACAGAATTAGTATGTCCTCTGAGAGTTTGCATATTTTTATAGTTGCCCTGGCTGTCTGATTGCCAAATATAAATACTATTATAACCCCAACCCGAAACGACGCGGCCATCGGGAAGGACTTGGAGGGTCCACACCTGACCAACATGCTCTAGAAAAGCTTTGGATTCTTGATAGTTGCCCTGCTGATCTGGACTCCAGATTTTGATAGTATGATCCATACTACCTGAAAAAATACGGCCATCAGGTAAAACTTGGAGAGCACGTACACCATAATTATGTCCTCTGAGAGTTTGAGTATTTTGATAGTTGCCTTGGCTGTCTGATTGCCAGATTTTAATAGTGCTATCGTCACAACCGGAAACGATGCGACCATCGGGTAAAACTTGGAGAGTAAACACATGATTACTGTGACCTTTTAAAATTTGCGTATTTTTGTAGTTGCCCTGGCTGTCTGGTTGCCAAATTTTGATAGTACCATCGCTACTACCCGAAACAATGCGGCCATCGGGTAGTGCCAGAAAAATAAGGGCAGCTCCAGTATCTTCTTTAAAGGTTCCGACTTCATGATAATTTGTTTTCTTTTCTACAGCGGTTAGTCCTCGGGGATAATCGCCATAAAACTCTTGCCATCCAAATATTGGAAATTCTTTGAAAAACTCTTGGAGGGCTTGGTTTAGTTTAATCTTAGTTTCTCTGATGGATATAAGGTTATTAGACTTTTTAGAGTCTGAGTTTTTAATTTTAGTAAATTCCAAGTCAAACTCTTGCTTGAGTTGTTTGAGGGAATCTAGTTTAGTAGTGAGTTCGGGGCAAAGTTGGGGCATAAAAGTATTTCAAAATTTAACTGATGTTTAACAGTTAAGCTGTGTCTATCTTAACAAAAAACCTCTTTTTTTACAACCAATTACAACTAAATAAAAAAAGCCTTACTTTTGTAAGTAAGGCTTTGAATTTGCGCCAGACGAGATTTTAAATAATCTCATCAATCAGGCCGACGGCCAAAGCTTCTTCGGCCGAAAATTCTTTTTCTTCCTGGCAAAAATCTTGCCAGTCCTGAAAAGAATTTTTTGAATGTTGGGCCAAAATGTCCAACATTCTATTTTGGGTAACCTCGGCAGAAGCAACTTCCGCCTTAGCTACCTCCAAAAATTTCGTATAATCCCGACTTAAGGTGATAAGAGTATTATGCACCTTAAAGGTGGCATTTGGTGTAGCTTGCCGGACACTTCCGGCCATTAAGATTACTACACCCATGGAATTGCAGGCTTCCATAACTCTGATGGTTACTTTAGCCTGTTTAGCAAAATGACTAATTAAGTCATAAATACCAAAGCCAGCTTTCGTGCCACCACCACGAGTATTCAGGTTGACAACAATTTCCTCTTGGGAAATTAATGTCAAGCTTATCAGTCGCTTTCGCAACTGACTCAACATTGTAGAATTGACTTCACCGTCCAGGTTAATCTGGCGGTGTTTTAAAAATAACCAGTCATTAGCTGGTTCTTTTTGGTCTAAGAAGTCAGGCATTGACAAATCCCCCTTTTTTTGATATACTAATTCAAGAATAAACTCTTGATAAGTTTAAGCAATATAGCACATTAATTAAGATTTGTCAAGAGCTAATTAATTAACCAAAAATTATGAGCGAAGAAAACAAGGAGAAGTCAAACATTTTAGGCGAAGGTTACGTAGAAGATACTAAGACTGGCAACATTCCAACAGACACCGAAGTAGAAGAACAAAGAAAAAAGAATGCGGAAGAAGAGGCCTGGCGCGAACAACAATAAAATTAATAACTAAAAACTCCCCCACCTTAAAGCGGGGGAGTTTTTTATGGCTCTTTTATATTTTATTGCCAAGGTTTTTCCTGTCTAACTAATAATTCTTTAGCTTTTTCCGGCTGGACCATTATCTCCTTAACTACTTTTTCTAGCCGCGCGCCTTGCGAGCCCTTAACCAAAACTACCTCACCCGACTGTATTAATTCTTGTACAAAATGTCCGGCCGATTTATTATCAGCAAAATGATGAATCTGGGCTGAGGCCAGGCCTAACTTACTGGCTTGATCAGAAATAATTTTAGCAAATTTTCCCACGGTAATTAGTTCATCAATTTGCTGATCAACTATTGCCTGCGCTACTTCCTCGTGACCCGCCTTAGTATATTCCCCTAGTTCCAACAAATCACCAAAAACCGCAATTCGTTTTTTACCGGTAGGCACTGGCACTTTAGCCAAAACCGCAATTGCCGCCACACTTGATTGCGGCGATGCATTGTAAGTGTCGTCAATAATTAAAGTATTTTTAATGCCTAAAATCAAATTCATCCGACCCTTGGGCTGACGCCAAGTTTTTAAAGCCTGGGCAATTTCTAATAAATTTAAACCGTAATGCAAACCTACTGCGACGGCGGCTAAAATATCCGGCACTAACTGCTCGGCAATAACTTGCGACAGCAACATTGGCACTGTGCTACCTAAATAATTGACTTTAAAACTTAAGCCTTGCAAGGTTTGGTCAATAAAACTTAGTCTAATTTCACTGGCCCGTAAATCCGCATTTTCTGACAAACCAAAAGTAAGAGTTGGGGCGACGGATAATTTTTTCATACTCAAAACCAAATCATCGTCTGCGTTTAGCACAGCCAAACCCTGAGCTGGCAGGGCTTTGATAATTTCGCTTTTTTCTTTAGCAATATTTTCTATAGTTTTAAAAAATTCCAAATGTACTGGTGCCACCAGAGTGACCACCGAAACTTGAGGCCGCGCCAAGTTAACTAAATAAGCCAAATCACCGGGATGATCCGCCCCCATTTCTAAAACTAAAATTTTGGGATAATTTTTTAAGCCAAAAATTGCCCGCCATTGCGCCTGAATCAAAACCCCTAGCCATAAAATTTTTGATTTACCACCACTTTCTAAACCTAAAATAGTTAACGGTAGACCGATTTCATTATTATAATTTTTTTGATTACGCCAAACTAAAAACTTTTGCGACAAAACCTGATAAATTGCTTCTTTGGTAGAAGTTTTACCGATACTGCCAGTAATGGCGATTATTTCGGGCTGATAACACCTTAAGATTCTCTTAGCTGACCAAAACAAAACCGTTTGTAAAAATTTTTTAATACGTCTTTTCATAAGTCACTACAGTTTATAACTTTTAAGCGCAATTAGCAAGACTACTTGCTACTGGGAACAATTTGATAATAATTTAAAATAAACTTGGCAATTTCGCCAAACAACGGCGCGGCCGAACTTTCGGCAAACTGCACATCCTGCGGCCGATCAATTTTAACAATCATCGTGAATTTAGGATTATCCACTGGCGCATAACCAATAAAAGTACCAATATGCGCTGTAGCTTCGTACCCACCGCCGTTAGCTAAAGGAATTTGCGCCGTACCAGTTTTACCGCCAACTAAATACCCCGGCACTCCGGCGGCTTTGCCATGACCATTTTGCACTACTGATACTAACATTGTGCCAATCATTTTAGCCGTCTTAGTACTAACCACTTCTTGTACTACTTTAGGATTAATCGTTTGAGCGTGATTATTTTCATCAATGATTTCTTGCACCACATAAGGCTTCATTAATACTCCGCCATTTGCTAAGGCGCTATAAGCGGCTACTAATTGCAAAGGAGTAGCGCTAATCCCCTGACCAAACGAGGCGGTGGCGTAATAAATTTCTCCTTTTTCTTTCAACGCTTTGATATTGCCTGTTATTTCCGTGGCTAAGTCAATCCCCGATAGCTGACCAAAGCCAAACTTCTTAACATAGTCAGTAAAAATTTTAGGGCCAATTTGCCGCATAGCATAAATCGCTCCAGTATTTAAAGATTTTTCTAAAACTTGGGTCATCGTCTGCCAACCATGATTTAGTTTATCCGAATTTTCAATCGTCTCTGGACCAATTTTAACTGGCGCGTCGTCATTAAAAACTGAATCAGCAGTCACTTTGCCTTCATTAATAGCCGCAGCTAAAGTAAAAGGTTTAAACACGGAACCTGGCTCATATTCAAAAAAAATGGCAGGATTGTTAAAAATTTTTATATCTTTGACTTTATTATATTCTCCAGGATTAAAATCTGGATAATTGCATAAAGCAATGATTGCTCCAGTTTTGGGATTTTGAATAATAACCGTGCCACCAGTGGCTTGATGTTTTTGTACCGCCGTGGCTAATTTTTGACAGGCAAAATGTTGAATTGTTTGATCAATTGTTAACACCAAGCTACTGCCGTCATGAGAATTTGTAGTTTTTAAATCACCCACCGCGATTAAACGACCCAAGGCATCTTTTTCAGATTTAATTTCCCCCAACTGACCAGTTAATTCTTTGTTCCAATAACCCTCTAGACCACAAAAACCTTGACGCACATCATTTTTATAACCCACATAACCCAATAACTGACCAAAAGACTCTTGCGCCGGATAATAACGAAAATCTTTTGACACAAAACCTAAGCCATTTACTCCTAATTTTTTAATTTGTTCAACCTGTTCCTTAGTTATTTTATCGCGTAAGGGCTGATAATGACTTTGGCTGCCCGTTAATTTGTTGGTTAAAGTGGTAATTTCCTGGTTAGTTAAATCTGTTAACTGCGCTGGGGTAAAATCTTTAATCACCTTGCCTTGCGGCAAAACTGGCCCCACAATTTTTAACACCTCGCTGACAGCGTAATTAATCTGATCTTTTAGCAACGGCGGATCAGCAAACACCGTATACAACTCTTGATTAGAGGCTAAAGGATATAATAAAGTCTGGTCGTCGGTTGATTTAATTTTTAGATAAATTAAGCCCCGCACAGGATAAATCTTTTGCACGGTAGATTGTTGGCTATTAGCCCGATTAGTAAATTGTTGCTGTTGCCAAATTTGTAAATAAGCCAACCGACCAACCACGAATAAACCAAATAAAAAAACAACCGTCTGCACTAATAGCAGACGCTCATTTCCTCTTACTTTAAAGTTATAATTATGATTGGCAATAGTCGCCATAGTGCCAAAACTAAACCACCAAGCGGTGGTATTATTTGGTTAAATAAAAATTATTGTTTAACGAGCCAAAGCGGTTTCTAACGAAGTTAAATAATCAGTCTGCGAGATACTAACCATTTTTAATTCATCAATTTTGGCGTCCAAATTTTGCATCGATTGCAGATTGCCGTATTCGTTAGTTAAAGATTCGTTTTGTTGTTGTAACTCTTGTGCTTGATTACGTAAATCATTGATTTGGTAACCAGTGCTAGCTAGGCCATTAACTTGCCATAAATAAACCAATAATAAGCTAAAAAATAAACCAGTCAACGTTAAATTAAACGCCGAACATTTGGTTAAAGATAATTTTTGACTAAAAGAGTTACGCTTTTTTAAAGTAATGGAATTTTTTAAGCAGTAGTTTGGCATAGTAACTAAATTTTATTTTTATTTATAATTTATTTAATTTTTTGTGCTACTCTTAATTGGGCACTACGCGCACTGGGATTTCGTGCTAATTCTTCCGTTGTCGCCTTAACCGGTTTTTTAGTTAAAATTTGTAGGCTAGCCCGATGCTGACATTGACAAATTGGTAAGGCCGGCGGACATAGGCAATTTTTACTTTCTTGTCGAAAAAAATTTTTAACCAAACGATCCTCTAAAGAATGAAAAGTGATAACCGCCAGCCGACCGCCTACCTTTAATAACTCCAAGGCTTGCGGTAAAACTAATTGTAAATTATTTAATTCGTCATTAACCGCGATGCGCAGAGCCATAAACACTTTAGTGGCGGGATTAAGTTTGGACGCCCGACGATAGTGTTTGGCATAAACTTGACTGATCACCTCGACAAGCATTTGAGGCGAACTGACCGCTTGTTTTTCCCTGGCCGCGACAATTGCTAAAGCGATTGGCCTGGCTAATTTTTCGTCTCCATAATTTTTAAAAATCTTGACCAGTTCTGCAACTGAATAGGTATTAACAATTTCCGCGGCGGTTAAAGCAGTGGTTTTATCCATCCGCATATCCAACCGCTCCGCTTTAAAGCCAAAACCTTGTTCAGGCTGTTTAAGTTGTGGTGTAGAAATTCCTAAATCTAATAAAATTCCGTCAAAAGATTCGCCTGGCTTAAGCTGCCTAACAATCGCTCCTAAATTTTTAAAATTTTCCTTAACAATGATAACCTGCTGACTCAATTTTTCTGTTTGCAAAAATTTATAACTACTTTTAATCGCTTCATCATCTAAATCTAAAGCTAAAACCTGACCAAGTTCCCCCACCTTTTTAGCAATTTCTTTAGTATGCCCCGCTCCTCCCAAAGTACAATCAATAAACTTTTGGCCCAATTGTGGGTTTAAAAACTCTAGCACCTCAGCTAATAAAACAGATTGGTGCTCATACATAATATTTAAAATTACACGCCCAAACCTTCTAGGGCCTCGGCAATATCCGCCGACGAACCTTCGGTTCCAGTTTTATATTTTTCCCAAGCTTGTTCGTCCCAAATTTCTATCCGATTAAATAACCCGGCTAAAATAACCTTTTTGCTAATCCCGGCATACTTACGTAAATAATCAGGCATTACTACCCGACCCTGTTTATCCATTTCTACTTCCATGGCACCAGCTAACATTAAACGACCAAACGCCCGTGTGTTGGCTTTAGAAATTGGCAACTGCGACAACTTTTCCGCCAATTTAGACCATTCTTCTTTAGTATAAACAAAAAGACAGCTATCTAAACCTTTAGTGACAACCGTCCCCTTTTTTAAGATTTCACGAAACTTAACTGGAATAGCCAGTCTGCCTTTTTCGTCTAAGTTGTGTTGGTATTCACCGATGAACATTTTTTTGCTAATTTATGCTAAATTATTTTAACTTATCCACAAAACCCCTTCCTTATCCCCACAATTATCCACCTTTCACCCTTATATTACTATTATACTCCACTTTTTAGTTCGCTTCAACCACTAGTCAAATTAATTATTTTTCGCTAGTTTACGGCACTTTTTATCAAATACTAAAAAAATAACCAACTAACTGTGGATAAATAAAAAAATCACCCAATAAAAGGCGATTTTTACTTAAAAAACTAAATATTACTTTCTCTCTTTTGGCTTAGTAATATTTGGCTCACGATTATAGAGTGGTAAAACCAGTTTGAAACCCTTAGCTTTTTTGGTTTGTTGAATAAATTTCTTTAGCAACTGAGGTGTTAATTCCTCTTTAATCAAAATTTGAATCACTGGAATATTAAAAGCATAACCTAAAGCATTGGCCGTCATAATACCTAAACGAACCGAGGTAAAACTACCCTGACCATTCACCACGCCAATCGCCTTAACTTTTGACCAAGCAATCTTTTGTTTGGCTAAAAAATTAGCCACCGCTGGCAATAGTTTTTCAGTTTGACTCCGCTTGGCCTTAATAGACTCTTGCTTAAGCAACTTAACTTGATTAGCCAGATATAAAACAACCTGATCCGGCAAAATAGTATTGATAATTAAATACATAAAGATTAAAAATTATTACTTTTGACTACCGCCTCTTCTAACCGATCAACCAAAGCGACTTTTTTATTTTCCAAAATATCATAAAGAAACCGATCGGTTACATCACGACGATACTTAAATTCTCTTAACGACATTAAGGTATAATCTACTTCTTGGCCTAAGTCTTTTTCAAATTTTTTAATAATTTTTTTAAGCTTTTCTTTGCTAATATTACCGACTAGCAGCATGTCAGTCTGACTATCGGCCCGCCCACAAAAAGTACCGGTTAAGGCTAAATAATAAATTTTGCCGGCTTTTTCTAGTTGCTTTAATAGATTGTCTTCCAACACTAACTGTAACTTCATAAACAAGGCTTTTAATTCTGGATAAAGCAGGAAATTTTCGTTTAAAATATAATACTTTTTTTCTTTACCCGCAGCCAAAGCTGGCGCCTGACCATCCACAAGCGAACTTGGTGTAGTAGCTAACTCAATAATACCCAATTTTGACAAAGTATCCAGCTGTTGTCTAACTGAGTTAATTTGAGTGTGTAGCCGCCGACTTAATTCGCGGACAAAAAACGGCCGACCGGGATTATTGAGAAATATCTGCAAAATCTTCAATCTGGCTTTTGAACCAAAAATGTGTTCAAGCATAATTTAGACTGGCTTTACGGTTTAAGCTTATTTTAGTATAATATTTTTAGCCTAAAGTCGCAACCTATGAATAAATACTTCGCAGAAACCGGCTTATTTTACCACTCCCCCAAAGAAGGCAAAAAGCGCTCACTAGTTAGCTGGTGCCTGCCTTACTCCTTCTTAGACAAACAGTCCTTAGGACATTATTTTGGTATTGTCGAAATTTATCAATCAAACAACTTTTGGGCCAATGCTGAAGTTTTAAAAATTATCAACAAACTAACGGATAAATTTAATAACTATTTCCGACCGGATTTTACCCCAGAAAAAAACCTAGAAAACCTACTTAATCAATTAAACACCGAGCTGGAGAATTTAATTGAAGAAAAATCCCTACCTTTAGAAAGCGAAAAAATTAATGTCTTAATTGGAATTATTGAGGACAATATTTTGTCCTTTACTCAAGTTGGTGGTATTAGCGCTTATTTAATCCATCATTTAAAAAAGAATGAAAACGTTATTATTAACATTTTAGAAAAAACTCCCGGCGCCAGCAACCGACCCTACCCCCTTAAAATGTTTACTAACGTAATCACCGGAAAAATTTCCACTGCTGATTATTTATTTTTTTGTAATGACAATGTTTTAAACTACCTTTCTTTAAATAAAATTCAACAAATTATCAATAGCCATCCCGTCGCCGAAACCACTAACCAATTTAAAGAACTACTTAGCGACGTTAGCGTTAAAACAGATTTTGCCACCTTGTTAATTAAACCTACTCCGGCTACCGAAAACGCTTCCTTACCAATTAACCGACAACCGATTAATGTTTTTTTACCGCCCGATGCGATTGCTAGTAATATTAGTTCTCAGCAATCCATGGAAAGATTACTTTCTACCCAAGCCTATACTTCTAGCATTTTAAGCCCTTCACTTAAACCCGAGCTACAAAAAATCAATCAACTAATCAAAAAAACTTTGGGTGGCGTTTGGCAAAACTTAGCTACCAACCAACAACGTTACCAAAAATTAATAAAAAATTATTGGCAAGACAAATACCAACAACAAAAACAAAATTTGCAAACCCGCAAAGCAAGCTTGCAAACTCGCTGGGCTGAGGCTTTACCAAAAATAAGCCCCACCGCGCCGACTGAGCCAGAGTTAGTAAACCAAAATTTAGAACCAGAATTGGTTGAAAAATTAGAATCATTTGAAGAACTGTCGCAAGTTATTGAAACCACAGCTGAACTAACTGTAACAGAAAATTTAAACGCAGAACCAGAATTACCAATTATTAAAATTCACGAAGAAATAATTAGCGAAGAGTTAGTAGTAGCGGCGGCTCCTGAAATAACGCCCGAACCAATTTTTAATAAACCGGTTGAATCTCGCCAAATAATCAAAACCTGGCTAACAAATATTAAGGCCAAGGCGACTTTTGTCAACTCCGAAAAATT
>Ga0172379_10000353_pt1 | contig 118348 bp, 67 predicted proteins | sample GrowelOW334metaG_FD_119756 | JGI IMG/M metagenome (GOLD analysis project Ga0172379, IMG submission 119756) | Groundwater microbial communities from an aquifer near a municipal landfill in Southern Ontario, Canada - Groundwater well OW334 metaG | ecosystem: Environmental > Aquatic > Deep... | reverse complement strand
TGATACGCCTGCGCCGCGTTGGGCCACAGGTTAACGGGGAACTCCGCCTTCACCCGCAGGATGTCGCTCCACTTCATCGCCCAATAGTCGGCATACTCATCCCGCTGGAGCACGCGCTCGATCAAGGCGCGGCGCTTGTTCCGGTCCTGATCCAGGATGAACTCCCTGGCTTCCTTAGCGGTCGGCACCGTGCCGAGCATGTCCAGGAACACCCGGCGGATGAACACCGCGTCTGAACACATGGCGGGACGCGCACCTATCTGCGACAGCTTGGGGAAAATGAACTTGTCAATCTGGGTTTCCGGCACCCCGCCGCCGAGGCCAATATAAGGATCCTGCGCCTGTCCCGGCAGCACGCTGCCGCCCAAGACCGCTACGAGGACAATTGCCGAGATCAATGATGCGTTCATCCTGTTTCTTGCGTGGATATTCATATCAAAACAACCGCAGGTTGAATACTAGCACAAACATGCTCTCGCATGACTTCATACATCAAGCCGCACGAAAGCAAAAGCCTTTCATGACATGATCCATCATCCCCCGAAGAAGGAAACAGCACGCGTCTGGAACAGCAGACAACATGGCTGGCGCCCCCACCCTCACCGACACGCCGCGGCTTCTGCTGGAAACGCCAGACTGCAACCGTCTCGCGGACGACTGCCACAACCTACGCCATCCACGCGCGAGCGCGGCCCTTTTGTGTGACGGCTGCGAGCGCCTTCACGGCGATGTCGGAGTTCTCGACGATCTGGAAATCGAACATGCCGACGCAGAGGAAGTCCGCGCCGTTCTCAAAACACCACTGGAAGGCGTTGCGCGGGTGGATCGCGCCAGCGGCCAGCGTCTTGAACGCGATCCACGGCTTCTTCAACGTCGCCATGTAGGCGATCGTTTCCTGTGCGTTGCTGCACCACATGTTGTCGTGAGGCAATCCGTGCTCCCGCTTGGAGCCGCTGATCTCGTCAAAAGTGCGGCGGTTGTCTTTCGGCGTCGCCGACCAGTAGTCGTCCTTGTGGAGCGTCTTCACCCAAAAATCCGGCTCGAACCCGGCCTTGACGCACTGACGCACCGTCTCCAACTCATGCGCACCGAGGCCGCATGGCACAAGCTGGTCCTTCATGAAACTCATCACCTGCTCCAACGCCTTCATCTGGCCGTCCTTGACCATCTTGTCGCACTTGCCGCCCTGCACATAGACCGCGTCGGCGCCGTTATCTATGGAGCTTTTGATGGAATCTTTGAGGTCGCCCGCGGCGCAATCGGAGATCCACTGCATCTTGCCGCCTTCCTTGCGGTAAGTATTGATGACGCGGTTGGAAACGGGATTGGTCAACGCGGTGTTGATGCCGCGTTTCTCGGCCAGACGGAAAGTTTCCAGAATCTTCTCGTCGGTGTGATACGACTTGATGAGCGGCGAGACGTAGATCAAGTCGCGGCTGTGTGCCCAACCGCCGATGAGGTTGCCGCCGCAAATCACGCGGCTGATTTCGAGGTTCTTGATCTTTCCTTTCGGAATCTCCAGTGGCGCGACGGTCGAGGCGGCCGGGGCCGACGGCTTGCCCGCCGTGCTCTCCGCGCTCAGGACTTTTTCCTCCATGCTGCGAAACGCCAGCGCCGCGCCGCCCACTGCCAACGAGTTCTTCAAAAATCCGCGCCGTCCGATGTTCTTAGCCATAAACTTGTCTCCGCTCAATACGTTCTTACTGCCGTCCCAGTTTGTTCTCTCGGACACGAGGCAAAAAGTAGCGCGAGTTCACTGCTGAAACAAGTTTCTTTGTCAGCCAGTTGTCATAACCTTTCAGCTTGTGTTGCGTCCGCTCTCGGACTAAACGACAGCACAATGACAACGAACCATGCCTTGTCAGCCGCCTTCCTGTTTGCCTGTCTTGCGGCGGCTCTCATGTTCACTGACGACCTGACGGCAGCAGATCGGCCACTCGTCACCAACCCCCGCGCCACATCCGGGGACACCGTTGCCGAACCCAAATGGGAGCAGCGACTCACCGTCACCGTCGGCCCGGAAAAGGCGGATTTGATCGGCGCGTCGGATCGTGCGCTGCAAGCGGCGGTAGATTACGTCGCGCGGCTCGGCGGCGGCACTGTCCGGGTGTTGCCGGGCACTTACCGGATGCGGAACGCCGTTTATCTCCAGTCCAAAGTGCGGCTCATCGGCTCCGGCGCGGAGAGCGTTCTGCTCAAGGAGCCGTCGGTCACGACGAAGCTAGCCGCCGACACGGATTGGTATGATCAGGAAATCACACTCGCGGACGCCACCGGTTTCGAAGTGGGCGACGGCATCGCGCTCTTCGCAAAGGACAAGCCCAAAGCCGGCAGGACGGTTGTCAAACGGACGCTGGTCGCGCGAAGCGGCAACCGCTTCAAACTCGACCGCGCGCCGCGGGAAAACTTCTGGCAAATCGGCGAGGCGAAGGTTTCCACGCTGTTTCCGCTGCTCAGTGGCGAAAACGTCTCCGACATCGTCATCGAGAATCTCACGCTCGACGGCAATCGGGTGAAGAACGAAAACCTCGACGGCAACTACGCCGGTTGCGTCTTCCTTCAGGACTGCAACCGTATCACCATCCGCGGTGTCACAGCACGCAACTACAATGGCGACGGCATTAGTTGGCAGATTTGCCACGACGTCGCGGTGGAAAACTGCGCCAGCCTCAACAACACCGGCCTCGGCCTGCACCCCGGCTCCGGCTCACAGCGGCCCGTCATCCGCAACAACCGGATCGAAGGAAATGACATCGGCATCTTCTTCTGCTGGGGTGTGAAATACGGCCTCGCGGAAAAAAACCACCTCACCGACAACCGCGTCGGCATCTCCATCGGCCATCGCGACACCGACAACCTCGTCTGTCACAACGAAATCCTCCGCAGCAAAAGCGTCGGCGTGCTGTTCCGGCCCGAACGCGGCAAGGACTTCGCCGGTCATCGCAACCGGATCGAGCACAACCGTATCGTGGACAGCGGCGACGAAAAAGGCATCGCGATTGACGTGCAAGGCGCCACCGAGTCCATCGTGATCACCGGAAACGAGATCATCGAAACGCGCGAGCCGGCCCAGCGCAGCGCCGTGCGTCTCGGCAAGGAGACGCGCGACATCAAGTTGCAGAACAACACCATCCAAGGTTTTGCCGAGCCGGCCGCCAAATAGCATCCGGGATCGGACAGGCGGGCCGCCCCACAAGTTTCAATGCTGTTCCGTGCTATCGTCGCAACGAGTTTCTCCGTCGCTGCCAGATGGCCAATGCGGCCGGACCCAGACCGACCAGCGCGCTCGTCGAAGGCTCAGGCACAAAGACGATCTGACCGCCACTGTCCAAGAACACGTTGGCCAATCCCAAGCTGTCTTTATTGTCCTGGTTGATCGTGTAGCCCTGCCCACCCGTCAGCACCTTCGTGCCCGCGCCGTCCTCGTAGATGAACTCCAGCCCAACATAGATCGTCAACTGGCTCAGCTTCAGCGTCGCGCCGTTGAACAAATGCAGCACGTCCACATACAGCGCCTCGTTGGCACCCAACCCGCCACCATTATTGATGTTGTTTACGAACTCGATGTGGTTGGTGATGTTCAGCGTTCCCAACGCCATATTGTTCACAAAGCCAGAGAAGACCGCGCCCTTGTTCGTGCTCGCCACTTCAAACGTGTTAGTCACCGTCGCCGACATTCCGCCAAAGACCATCGTCCCGTAGCGCATGTTAAACCCGTTGGTGTCCATGCTGCCGTTGACGAAGTCGCCGCGCATCACCAGCGTGTCGTTGGTGTGCGTCATGCTGATGGTGCCACTGCTACCCAGCAACAACGTGCCTGTGATGATTGCCGTGGACGGATTCAGCGCCGTGTCGAAACCCAGCGTGCCGTTGTTGGTCAGCCCCGCGTTGAAGATTAGCGTGCCCTGGTTGCGCATCCCCAACAACCCGCCCGCCGCGTTGGTCACCGCCGCGTTGAATATCACTGTCCCGCCATTGGCCGCGCCGATCAGACCGTTGAGGCCGTTGTTCACGGTCTGCCCAAACGCCAGCCCGCTGTTGTTGATCGCCACCATGTTGCCCGCGTTGCTCACCGCGCTGTTGAACGTCAACGTCCCGCCCGTGCCGTCGTTGCTCACCACGCCCGCCGCCGCGTTGTTCAGCACCGCGTTGAACGCGCCGTTGCCCAGAATCTGCCCCGCGTTGTCCACCCGCGGCGCCGTGAAGGTCGCCGTCGCGTTGTTGAGCTGGATGATGCCTGTGTTCGTGAACGCCTGCGCCACGTTCAACTCCGCGCCCGCGCCGAGCGCTGCGAGCAGACCCTCGTTGACCGCCCCGCCAGCGTTGCTCGTCAGTCCCGCTGTCAATCGCAGCGTGCCGCCCGTGGCTGTGATCGAGCCGCCCAGGTTGTTGGCCACCGCCGGCGCCACATGACCTTCACCGGTAATCGTGCCAGCGTTGGTCAGCACGCTGCCCGCGGCGAAGTTGGTGAGCACGCCACCGTTGAAGAGGGAGAGGATGCCCCACGTTGGGCCGTTCAAGAATGCGTTGGAGAATTGCAACGCCGTGCCGTTGCCAATCACAATCGTGCCCTGGTTGGTGAAGGTATTCACCACGTCCATGCGGAGCACAGTGCCGGCCGGGTTGCCGGCGTTGGTCCACTGCATCGTGCCGCTGTTGCTGAGGTTGTAGGCAAACCCGCTGCGGTTGTTCCAGTCGAGCGCCGAGCCGCTCAAGGCCACGATCAGGTTGCTGGCGGCGAACAGTTCGTTGCCGATGCCTGCGGTGTTGTTGCGGTTGTCCACCAGTTGCACGAACGCGTTGCTGCCACTGAGCGGGTCACCGATCTGGAACGTGCCAAAAAGGAAGTTAGTCGCGCTCATCGGCGCCGCGTAGGCGCTGGCCACCTCCACTTGCTGCGTCCTCGCTGTCCCGCCCTGAAAGCGGAACGTGCCAGCAAAGTTGTTCAGGGCGAAGTTCGTCGAGCCGTTGTCGAGGTCGCCCGTCAGCGCTAGCAACGAACCGGTGGAGTTGGTCAAGACCGCGTTGCCTGCCAGCGTGACGTTGTTGAAGAAACCGGTGCCGGCGTTGAGCGACATGACGTTGGTGACCGCGCCGCCGATGATGAGCGCGCCGCCGCCGGTGTAGTAACCGTTGAGGGCGAGTAGGCCGTTGCTGACGACGGTCGTGCCAGTGTAGGTGTTGCTGCCGGTCAGTGTCAGCGCGCCCGCGCCGAGTTTAGTCAGGCCACCACCAACGTTCGTAGCGAGCATCGGCACGGTGGCGACGGCCGCAAAGCCGCTGAAAGTGTTCGTGAGCACACCGCCGACCAGGAGCGCGTAGGGCGCGGAGGTGTAGCCCTCGCCGGGATTGGTCACAACGATGTTGGTAACGGAGCCGGTCACGGGGTCAATTTGCGCGTAGGCCGTGGCGTTGCTGCCGCCGCCGCCGATGAGCTGCACTCTCGGCGGCATGATGTAGCCCTGGCCGCCGTAGGCAACGCTGATGTTGGTGACGCCGCCACCCGCCGGAGCCAACAGCGATTGGCCGATGACGATGACGTTCGTGCCCGAATCAATCACCGCTCCGCCGCCATAAACATAAGCGGCGCTGAGGCCCGCCATGAAGCGGTTCGTGCTGGCGGTGGCCCGCAGCGTGCCGCCGTTGAAGTTGAAGAGGCTGTAACCGACGGCGTTGGTGTTGACGACGGGCGTCGAAAGCGTTCCGCCGACCAGGTTCACGATGCCCGTGCTTCCCGCGCTCCACGCAAACGCCACGCGGCCGGCGGCATTGACGGACGCGTTGCCCATGATGCTGATGATGCCGACGCTGCCAGCAGAGTTGCCCGCGATGATCGCGTTGCCGGTGGTGGACTCGGTGACCGTGCCGCCGCTGATGTTGAACACGCCAATGCCGGTGCGGCCAATCTGGATCCAGCCGCCGTTGGTGATCGCGCCGCCGGTCATGTCAAACTGGCCAAAGCCGCCGTTGCCGCCAACGGCGAAGTCCGCACCGCCAGGGAGAAGAATGCCGCCGCTGAGGCTGTAGTAACCGAAGGCGCTGGCGCTGTTGCACAGATACCACGCGCCGCCGCTGACGCCCTGCGCGACGCCGCCGCTCTGATAAACCGCGCCCATGCCGTTGTTGCCGACGTAGAGATACTTGGTCAAGTTGGTCGCATTGTCCTGAAGCGTCAGGATGCCGATGGCACCCGCATTGTCGCCAATGATGGTGCTGTTGGTGTTGTTGAGCAGCGCGCTGCCGCGAATCGTCAGTGCGGCCACGTCGCCCGTGTTCTGGCCGACTCTCAGTGCGTTCGTGACATACGCGAAACCACCGTTATCCAGGATCGTCTGGCCCATTTGCAGGTTCAGCGCATACGCCGCCGTGACGTTGCTCAGAATGAGCGTCCCGCTGCCGAGCCTCTGCAGGACGCCCGTGCCAATGGTGTTGGTTATGTTGCCGGCCATCAGCACGGTCGAGAGCACGACGGCGGTGCGCGTGCCGCCGTTGAGGTCCAAGGCGTTCTGAACTTTGATTAGGTTATCAGTGGTGTTGGTGCCGAGTATCAGGGTGGTCGGCGCAAAGTTGCTGTTGCCCCAGGTGAGCAGTGAGCCGTTGCCGCCGTTGAGGTCGAGGATGAGCGGGCCGCCGAACGTGCTGAAGCCGGCGAAGCTGTTGGTGGCCAGCCAGAGCCCGCCCGCGGCGCGCGACAGCGTGCTCGTCAACCAACCGCCGCCCATGACCTCAAACACGCCGTTGCTGAGCATGAGGTTGGCGGTGCTCGCGAGGCCGATGTTGGTCTGAGCGCGCAGTGTGCCGCCCACGACAGCAATGCGGCCGTCCATGAGGTTGTAGTTGGTGAACTGGACGACTCCGCCACCGGTGAAGCCCTCCGGACCGATGACGACGTTGGTGCCCGCGCCGATGACGGAGGCGAAGTCGAGCACGCCGTTGCCGCCGCCGAGCAGGAAGACGTTGGTGCCGCTGTTCGGGCCGACCGCGTTGCCGAAGATGCGGATGCCGAGGCCGCTATTGGTCCAGGGGCTGAGAGCGCCGGAGTAGGTCCACGTGCCATCGGCCGCGCCGAGGAACGCGTTGGTCAGCGGCTTGTTGAAAAAGGTGTTGGTCCAGTTGTTGGTGGCGTTCGGCGCGAGGAAGTTGAGCGCGTTGGCGCTGTTGGCAGCGAGCGCGATGGCGCCCTGCACGTTGGTGCCGCCGCCGAAATTGGTCCAGCTACGGACCGCGACCCAGTTGATGAAGGACTGGTCGAGCGCGTTGGTGGTGCCGATGGCGCCAGCCGGGCTGCTGAGGTCAATCCGACCAGAGCCGATGACCAGATTGTTGGTCGTGCCAAGGGCGTTGGTCGTGCCGACCACCAGCGCGCCCTGGGCGATGACCGTGCGCAACGCGTAGGTGTTGGCGTTGGTGGTGAACAGCAGCGTGCCGAGGCCGCTCTTGGTGAGCGTAACGCCGCCGCCGCTGCTGACGATATTGGAGATGGTCAGCTTGGAAGCCGAATCAACCAGGAACGTCACGTTGGTGTTGATGACCACGGGCCGGTTGTTGAACACGACGTTGTTGGTGACGCGGAGCGTGACCGGCGACTGGTTGGCGTTTGCGCCCAACGTCAGTGTCAGGCCGGTGCTGCCGAGGTTTGCATCGTTGTTGATGTAAAGGCCGCCGCTCTGGAGATTGAATGTGCCGTAGAAAAGGTTGGTGCCGGTCAGAACCAGCGTGCCCTGGCCATACTTGACGAGGTTGGCGACGGTGGTGCTGCTGTTGGTGACACCACCCGCCAGCACAACGAAGTTGTTCGGCCCGTTGGCGTAAATGTTCCGCTGGACACCAGCGAGGTCCAGTCCGTTGGACAACACCAGCGTCGCGTTGGCGGTGGTGTCGCCGAGAAGCAGATAGCCCGGATTGAAATAGGTCGAGCCCCATACAAGCGTGCCACCGTTGTTGCCGAGGTTGACGACGATGTTCGTGCCGTAAGCGCTGAAGCCCGCGGCGGCGAGGTTGCCGGGGTTGAGGTTGTTGGTGTAGTAGGGCAACTGCACCTGGCCGCTGCCCGCTCCGAGGGCGTTGGTAAAGTAGCAGCTCGTCTCGAAACTGCCGTTGCTGATGGTGAGGTTGCCGACATAGGGCAGGCCGAGGCCGAACACCGCGCGCAACGGGCCGCTCAAACCATAGCCGCCGATGATCGTGCCACCGGTGTAGCTGTTGGTGCCCGCCAGCACCTGGACGCCAGCACCGAGCTTGAGCAAGGAGAGACGCGTGGTCAGGCCGTCCACAATGCTGCCGGAGAAGGTCTGCGCACTGGAGTTGCTGATGACAAGCATGTTGTAGCCGCCGACGGCGCTGCTGTCACTAACCGTGCCCGCACCGGCGAGGCCGCCGACCCGCGTGGTGTAGCCATTGAGATCGAGCAGCGAAACGTTGTTGACCGTCATGACGCCGCCGCCGTTGCCAAAAGCGAAGTTCGTTCCCGCCTGTAACGTGCCGGCATTGACCGTGATCGCGCCGGTATAGCCGGTGTTTGCCGCCGCCAATTGCACAAGATTGGAATTATATTTGACAATCCCGCCCGCGCCGAAGAACGGCACGCTGTTGGTGAACGCATAGGCCACGGAATTGGTGAGCATGAAGATCACCGTGCCGTTGTTGGTGACGGGGCCAAGACCCAGCGAACCGGTGGCCGTGTTGGTGCCAAGCTGGAGCGAGCCGCCGTTGGTCACATACGTCCAGCCCGTGTAGATGTTGTTGTTGGTCAGCACCACCGTGCCGTTCGGGCCAATCAGCAGGTTGTTGGGCGTGCCGTCGGATGCATTGGTAAGCAGACTGCCGATGATCAGCGCCGCCGAACCGCCCTGGCCATTGAAGCGGTAGGTGTTCAGCGCCGGCGTGAGCAAACCGTTGTAGGTCACGTTGCCTCTCCAAGGCATGATGGAGATGTAAGAGGCGGCCAGATTCGGCTCCACCGCGAAGCTCAACGCGTTCGTGACCGTCGTGGCCACACCTTTACCGGTGAACATGAGGTTGACCACACCGGTCGGGCTGGAGGCTCGCGCGTTGATGAAATCCAGAAACCCTTGGTCCATCGCGTAAGCGGCGCCGACGGAACTGGCGGTGAGCAGGCCGGTGCCGAGCGTGTTCGTGACCGTCGGCGTGGTGCTGACGTTGGTGGGGCTGCCCAGGAACAGGTAACCGTTATTCACCCACGTGCCGCCGCTGTAGGTATTGTTGGTCGTGAGGAACACCGCACCAACGTTGCCACCGCCGGCGATCCTCAGACCGCCGCTGCCGCTGACGACGTTATCAAGGAAGATGTCCTGGCCGGCAAAGCCGTAGGGCACGATGGTGCTGTTGCTGGCGGTGCCGAAGAAACTGAGCGGCTGGTTAAGCGTCATCGGGCCGGTGAGGTGAAATATCGCGCCGCCACCACCTGCGCCATTCGCGATGGCGCCGCCGTTAAGCGCGATGGCGTTGGTGAAGTAATAGGTGCTGCTGCTTCCCGGCGCGAACTGCACGATGCCGCCCTGCTGGACAGTGAGAGTGCCACTGCCCAGCCCGCTCACGTAGCCGCCCGCATTGGTCGCCATGTTGCCGTTGTAGCCAACCATCAGCAGGCCTTGGTTCACAATCGTGCCGCCGCTGTAGGTATTCGTGCCGTAAATCAGCGACAAGGGGTTGGGACCGTTCTTGACGAACGTCACCGGCCCGCCGCTGTTGTCCACAATGTTGGCCAGGATCTGGTTCGTCGGCCCCGCGCCGCTGTTGAACTGGTAGTAATGCAACTCGCCGCCCACACCGGGCGTGCCCGCGGTGAGATTGCCGCCGCTGATGAGTGCCGTGCCGCCGCTGACGGCGATGATACCGCCGCCCTCGACCGTCAACGTGTAGCCGCCGAGATTGTGGGTGGTGGTGGCGCCGGTGACGCCGATCTTCATCGAGTAGTTGGTGCGATTGCCCGTGAGTGTGGTGTTGGCGGTCAGTTGCACGTTAACGCAGGAGTTCCAGGTGGATTCCGCCATGTTAAGCGCGTAGCCCGTGTAATTGGAGACCGAGTTCAGGTTGGCGTCGTAGGCCGCCCAGTCGGCGTTGGTGCCCAAGCCGTTGACGATGGCCCAAGGACCGATGAGGCCGTTGGTCATCAAGCCGCTCACAATCGGCGTCGGGTTGAAGACGATGCGGTTGAGCACGCTCGTGCCAAGGCCCGCGCCGGTGAAGTTGATCGTCGCTCCGGCACTGCGGACGAGATTGCTGAACGACAACGTCGAGGAGGTGCCTGCGGTGCGGTTTGTGGCCCCGGCGATGATCGTGCTGCTGCCCGCGGCCAGGACAAGGTTGCTCACCGACTCGGCGAACACGGCCGAAGAGCCGTCGTTGGTGAAGACGAGCGTGCCGCCCTGCATCACAATCGTCGCGCCGTCGCTGAGCCGGTTGCCGTTGTTGAGACCGGCCGTGTTGAAAATCTGCAACGCCGCAAACGAATTGATAACGATGCCGGTGCTGCCGGAAAGCGCGCCGGCGAGGTTGCTCAGCGACAACATCGCGCCCTGGAGAATCGTCGGGCCGGTGTAGCTGTTGGCGTTGGTGAAAATCATCGTGCCGGTGCCGCCGAGGGTGAGCGCCATCTGCCGGCCGTTGACGCCGTTGGTGATCTGGCCTCCGAAGACGCCGCTGGCGACGATGTTGCTGAGGTTCAGCGTCGTGACGCCGGCGACGGCGCTGTCATCGGTGATGCGACCACCCGGGCCAAACAAGCCCGTGATATAAGCGTTGTTGCCGTTGAGGTTCAGCACGCCGCCGTTCATGTCCAACCGGCCGGGCAAGCCTATTGCGAAGGCGCTGTCCACGCGGACGGTGCCAGCGTTGATGGAGAAGCCGCCGCTGAAATTGTTCGAACCGGCCAGCACGAGCGTGCCGACGCCATTCTTCACGATGGGGCTGACGCCACTGAGGGTGTTGGTGAGCGTGAAGAGGTTGTTGCCGTCGGCAATGTCGAAGCCGCCGTTGAACCAGTTCCAGTTGATTGGGCGGCCCAAGTCGAGGTTCGTCAGCGTCGTGCCGGTGATCTGGAGGATGCCGCCCGCAAACGTCAGCGGCGCGCCGGCCGCGCCGAGGTTCCCGTCGCCACTGATGCCGAGCGTGCCACCGGCCAGGAACGTGCCGCCGGTGTGGGTGTTCGCGCCGGAGAGCGTCAACAGCCCGGGGCCGCTCTTGGCGAGCCTGCCGTCGCCAGTGATCGTGCCAGCGAACTCGGCGTTGTTGGTCTGCACGACCATCAGCGTGCCGTCGGCGATGGTCACGGTGCTGGCCGTGTCACCCGCCAGCGAGCCGATCACTCCCGCGGAGGTCAGCAACGTGTTGGGCAGGCGGTTGGAGTAGGTGCCCATCGGGAAGGCGATGTTGATGTAGATGTTCTCGCTGCCGCCGCCGCCGTTGTCGTAGGCGATGAGGATGTGATGCGGCCCGGCGACGAGGTTCGTCGTGCCGCTGCCGTTCTGGCTGGCGATGAGCACGCCGTCGAGGTAGAGCCGCGAGCCGTCGTCGCTGGGCATGTTGAAGGTATAGACGCCGTTGGTCGGCGCGCTGAGCACGCCCTGCCAGCGGACAAGCGAGCGCGTGTTGCCGCTGTTGAACGGCGGCGGGAAATACTGGACGGTCGCGGCGGCACTGCCGGCGTTGCCGCCGAACTCGAAGTTGGTGTTGCCAAGCGCAACGCCAGAGTAGATGAGCGCGGGCGTGTTGGTGGCGAGGAAGCTGTTGAATACGGCGTAGGTGTTGACGTAGTTACTGCTGACCACGTTCGCGCTGTTGAAATAGTAGTCACCCGTCAAGCCCGCCAACGCGCCTGCGCTGGAAACCACCACCGATGCGCCGTTGGTCACCGTCAGCGCGCTGGTCAGCAACGCGTTGGTCAGCACCAGCGTGCCGTTGGAAACGATGGTGCCGCCTGCGTAGGTGTTGTAGCCGCCCAGCGTCAGCGTGCCGGAGCCGTCTTTGATCAAGCCGCTGGCGTTGGTCGAGTAGATCGGGCCACTCAACTTCAGGTTTCCCGGCGTGGTGTCGAAGATGCTCTTGACGGCAAGGTTGATGTAGTTGGTCACGGTGCTGCTGCCACCCGCCGCCAACTGGCCGCCCGCCATGACAACGACGCCGGTGCTGAGTGCGCCGTCCACGCCAAGCACCACCGTGCCGCCAGCGATGTAGGTGCCTTGCACAAGGTTGGAAACCAGCATGCCGCCGTAGGTGTTGACGTTGGAGAGCACCAGCGTGCCTGCGCCGGCCTTGATCAACCCGCCCGTGCCACTGATGACGCTGCTGACCATCAACATCATGTTCGGGTCCACGTTGAGCACTCCACCGGTGCCGCCAAGCAAGAGCGAGCGAGTGTCGAAGGTCATCGTGTTGGTCACCTGCAACGCGCCGCCGGAAAGCGCCAGCAGCGAGCCAGCCGCGCCAAGGGCCGTGTCGTAGCCGACCGTAAGCGTGCCGTTGCTGATCATCGTCCCGCCGCTGTAGGTGTTGTTCTCGCCGAGGACCAGCGTGCCGAGGCCGGACTTGATCAAGCCGCCGACGCCGTAGATCAGGCTCGTGGCCGTCAACGTCGAGCCGGGGTCCACGGAGATCGCCGCGCTGGCGGCGCGCGTCCAGATCTGGCGCGCGGCAAAGTCCACGTTATTGGCGACCTGCAGCGTGGCGGCATTGATGGAGATGTTGCTGCCGGCCGCGCCGAGGTTGGCGTCGGTTTGGATGTAGAGCGTGCCGCTGTCGAGGAACGTGCCGCCGCTGTAGTTGTTCGTGCTGGCAAGGTTGAGCAGCAGCGTGCCACTGCCGGCCTTGACCAGCGAGACCACGCCAGCAGGGCCGTTGTCGGTGATGGTGACGGAGTTGGTGACCACCGATTGCGAGACAAAGTAGAACAGTTCCGCGGCGCTCAAGCCGTCGCCGGCGGTGATGATTCCGTTGGTGAGCACCGTGCCGTAGCCAGCGCCGACAAACTGGCCGTTGACAAGGTTGGTGCCGCCGAAGAGCAGACCGCCGCTGTTGAGCGTGAGTATGCTGCCGCCGAGGTCCACGACCGCGTTGGCGGAAATCAGGTGGAGGTTCAGCGAGTTGATTGTCGTGTTGGTGGTCGCCGAGAAACCGGTGTTGAACCGGACGTTGTCAGCGCCCGCCCATGAGTCCCACGCACCAGTCTGGTAGGCGGTGTAGTTGGACAGTGAACCAAAACTGGTGTTGTAAGTGGCGAAGTTGGTCTGGTTGACCGTGGCCCACGGCAACATGCCATTGACCAGAGCAGGTGTGGGACTGACGTAGATTCTGTTGTTCATGCCAGTGCCGATGCCGGTGCCGATGATGTCCAGCACCGCGCCGGGCTGGCGAACGATTCCGCCAAACAGGTAGAGCGCGTTGGTGCCGGTGTTGCTCGACTGGCGGGATATGAGGGTATTGGCGCCGCCATCGAGGCTAAGCGTGCTGAAGCTCTCGCTGAACGAACCATTGCCGCCGTCGTTCATGAACTGAAGCGTGGCGTCGTTCAAAAAGATGTCAGCGGAGAAGTTGAGGCGGTCAGTGTTGTTGAGGCTGGCGGTGTTGGTGAGGATCAGCGCAGCGCCATTCGCGAGGACGATGTTGGTGGCGACCGAAAGCCTGCCGCCGCTGCCGGCGAGGATGAGCGCGCCGCCGCCGAAGGCCAGGGGTCCCGCGTTGACCAGCACGCTTCCGCTGAAGGTGTTGTTGTTGGTCAGCGTCAGCCGAACCGGGCCGCTCAGCGTGAGCGCCAAGTCCCGCACGCTGCCATCGTTGATGCGGCCGCCAAACGTCGTGGCAACCGGGACCGAATTGCTAATGGTCAGGGTCGTGACGCCGGCGACGGCGTTGCTGTCGGTGATGAGGGCGAACGGGCCGCCGGAGAGCGACCCGATGGTAACGTTGTAGCCGTTGAGGTCAAGCGTGGCGTTGGTCGCCGGCATAGAGAGCGCGTTGGTGGGGTTGCCCAGCGCGAAGGAGTTGCCGAGTTGCAGCAGGCCGGCGTTGATGAGCGTGCCGCCGAGATAGCTGTTGCTGGCGTTGAGTTGCAGGACGCCCGCGTTGAGAGTCATGCCGTTGGTGTTCCGGAGGCTGCCGTTCAATGCCAGCGTGCCGGAGCCAAACTTGCTGACGTTGGCGCCGGCGATGGCGTTGGTCACGGTGAAGACGTTCGCGGCATTGGAGATGTCGAAGCCGCCGTTGAACAACGACCAGTTCACCGGATGCGTATCGAGGTTGGTCAGCGTCGTGCCAGTCACCTGCAAGATGCCGCCCGCAAAGACCAGCGGTGCGGCGCTGCCGCCGATGTTGGCGTCCTCGCCAATAGCCAGCCGGCCCATCTGGAGGAACGTCCCGCCGGTGTAGGTGTTCGTGCCGGTGAGCAGCAGCGTGTTGTTGCCGTTCTTGATGACCGCGCCTGCACCGGTGATCGCGCCCGCGAACATCGCGTCGTTGGTCTGGACGATGCTGACGTGGTTGCTCAGGGCCAGCGTCGTGCCGGCGTCGCCCGCCAGCGAGCCGATGGTGAAGGCCGGCGCCATCATCGAGTTCGGCAGGCGCACCTGGCTGCCGCCGGGCAGGACAATGCTCTCGCGCAACGCGTAGCCGCTGCCGCCCTGCTGATAGAAAATGACGATGCTGTGGCCACCCGCGGTGAGTTGAATGTAGCCCGGCTGGTCGAGCGAACCAGAAGCCGAGAGAACCTGGTTACCGTCAATGTAGATGACCGTGTTGTCATCGCTGTTGTTGACGAAGATGTAAAGGCCGTTGGTGGGGGCGTTGAAAACGCCCTGCCAGCGAGCTTGGAAGCTGACCGCGAGGCTGCCGCCGGCGTTGTAGGGCGGCGGGAAACCCACACCGCTGCCACCTGTGTTGAAATCGAAAGTGTTTGTGGCCGGGCTGCCGTTGAAAGCCAGCACCGGCGTCTGAGTGGCCAGCGTGGTGAACGTGTTACTCAACGGCATCTGGGTCGTTGAACCGCCCTGGTAGTAGTCTCCCATGAGTCCCTCGTTGCTACCGCCAACGATAACAACGGTAGAACCGTTGCTGAGGGTGAGGCCGCCGCGGACGAAGCTGTTGCTGAAGATGGTGGTGCCGGCATTGGCGATGAGGCCGCCGCTGTTGCCGAAAACGTTGTTAGCCAACACCAGCGTGCCACTGCCGTTCTGAACCAGCACGCCACTGCCTGACATGGAGTTGGTCAGTAGATACGTGTCGCTACGGTTGGCCACCAGCGTGCCGTTGTTGACGATGTTGCCCGCGCCGAGCGAACCGGAGGAGCCGCCGTCGCCGACTTGCAGCGTGTTGCTCGGCGTGATGAACGTGCCGCCAAGGTAGAAGTGGTTGTTGGTGGTGACGACCGTGCCCGGGATGCCGCCGAGTGCGCCGATGAAAAGATTGGTGTCGCCGCCGACGAAGTTGCGCGTGCCGCCGATCTGCTGGCTGTTGAAAAGCAGCGTGCCGCCGCCGCCGCCGAGGTTGACGGCGTTGGTCGGTCCAGCCAGCACGCCGGTGTAGTCCACGACCACGCCGTTGGTGGCGCCGAGGAAGCCTTTGGCATAGCTGGCCATGTTGTAGTTGGTGGAGGTGCTGGCCGGCAGTGCGAAAATGAAGATGTTGGTGGTCGGCTGGATGACCGTGTTGCCAACGAAGGTGCTCGCGGGCACGAACGTCGGGGCGATGGTGGGCGTGCCGTTGGTGATGACGATGGCGGCGACCGCGCCGCCGAGGTTGCTGAGAGTGTTAAACGCAAACACGCCGGAACCGCCAACGATGGTGGGGCCGGAGTAGCTGTTGGTCGCCGTCAGCGTCAGTGTGCCGGATCCGAGTTTGGTGAAGGAGCCGCCACCCGTGATAGCGTTGGTGAGGGCAAACGCAAAGCTGCCGAGCACGTCGAAGCCGCCGGTGAAGCTGCTCCAATTCACGACGTGGTTGTCGAGCAACGTGACCGGGTAGTTGGAGCCGATCTGTAGCAAGCCGCCGTTGAACGTCAGCGCGCTGCCCGGCCCGCCGATGTTCCAACTGTTGGTAATGTTCAATTCGCCAGCGTTGAGGAAGGTGCCGCCGGCGTAGGTGTTGCTGCCGGCCAACGTCAAGATACCGCTGCCGAGCTTGGTCAGACCGCCGCTCGTGCTGTTGGCGATGAGGCTGACCGTGCCCAGTGTCGCCTGCGAAATATATCCGCCGCTGATGAGCGAGACGCTCAGCACGTCGGCGGCGAGGTAACCGACACCGGGGTTGGTGATGAAGATGTTGGTAACCGTGCCAGCCACGGGATCAACCAGCGCGACAGCCGTTGCGCCCGTGCCGGAGCCGCCGCTGATCTGCACAAGGGGGACACCCTTGTAGCCGGAGCCGCCGTCGGTGACCGCGATGCTGCTGAGGCCGTAACCCGTTGGTGCCTTCAACGTCGCCGCAATACTGACAAGGCCGGTGCCGGAGTCAATCGTCGCGCCGCCGGCGTAGATGTAGCCGGTCAGGTTGGCTGGCATGAAATTGGTGGCCAGCGTCGAGCCGGGACCGACCGTCAGCAGTCCGCCGTTGAAATTGACAACCCCGCCCGCCGATGGAGCATTGACCTGATTGGCGATGAGCGTGCCGCCGAGAAGATTCAGTGCGCCGCCAGCAATGACGTTGCAGTTGGTCAGCACGGCCATGCCGCCGGAGATCGTCCATTGCGCGGCGTTGGTGACAGTGAGCGCCCGCATCTCGCCGCCGCTCTGCCAGATCGCGCCGCCGGTGTTGACGACAAGACGGTTGAGGTTGGTGCCGACGGCGAACTGCATCATGCCGCCGGCATTCAAGAGGCTGTTGGTAATGCTGGCCATGCCGCCACCGATGCGGAACGTGCCGCCGACGTTGGTGAATCCGGCGGCGTTGAGCGTCGCGCCGGGCCGCTGGTCGAACAACGAGCCGCCTTCGAGATAGACAGAGGTGAAGTTGGCGACGCCGAGGTTGGTGAGGAACGAGTTGGAGAGCGAGAAACGTGCGGCATTGATGGTGGCCAGTTCGCCCAGCGTCACGCCGGCCCGGCCGGAGTCGAAGGTCACGGCGCGAATCTTGCCAACCGTCGTGGTGCTCGGCGAGCCACCACGGGTGTCGAGGTAGGTGAAGCCGTTGCTGGCGATCAGCCAGATCGTGTTGGTGACGATCAGGTTTCCCTGGACCAACAGCGCGTTGGTGGCGTTGGCGGAGGCGTTCTGGAAGAGGAGAATGCTGTCCATCAGATTCGTGGGGCTGCGAATGGCGTCAAACGTCACCGTGCGACTCGTGCCCTCAGCGACCGAATCCAGCACCGCCATCTCGTTCTGCCTCGGCAGGCCGTTGGTGGCCCAGTTGGCGGGGTTGGACCAGAGATGTCCGTCGCCGAGGCCGGTCCAGATCGCGGTGGGCGCGGTCCAGTAGAACGGTTGGTAAATGGAGTTGGAGTCGAAGATGCGCATGATGCCGTCAGGTCCGCGGTAGAGCAGCGCGACGTCGAAGTAACCGTTGCGTGTGCCGGTCTCGCGGTTGGCGGCAAGCAGTTCCACATCATGCTGACCCGCACTGAGAAAGATGTTGCTGCCCCACATGGTCGTCTGTCCCCACGAGGTGTTGTCAAAGCCCAGCACTGCCTCTCCGTCCACTTTTACCAGCACTGAATCCTGGCTCATGTGGAAGAAGAACGAATACTCGCCGGTGACGTTGGCAGTGAACTTGCCCGTCATCCGATAGGCCAGGTTCGTGATATTCGCGGTCGCCAGAAAACTGTAGGCGGGAAGTGACACATTGGTGATCCCGGAAAGGCCGGTAGGCGCAGCGATGGCGGAATTGGCCTGCAACCTGGTGATGTCGGCCGTGCCGGAGAAATCGCTGTTGGCGATCGAGTTGCTGCCCTTGCCGAGGAAATACCGGCCCAGAAGGCCGCCCGTGCGGTCATCCAGGCTCGTCACGCCAGCGCCGGCCAGATAGTTCGGCTGGCGGGTGATGCTGAACGCAGCTCCGGCCACTTCAGCGCCGTCGGTGAAGACCGCCACTGGCACGACCGTGTTGGCGCCGTAGGCAAGATTGGTGGCGCTGATACTGGCGCTGCCACTACTGCCAGCCACCTGGCCGACGGTGCGCCCCATCTGGCGCAACTCGACGTGATCCACCGTGCCGTCACCGGCAACCGAGTTGACAGACACCAACGCCGCTTGGCTGGCTTGGATGAACATGTTCGTCGGCGTGTCCGTCGAGCGGCCGTGATTGTTCACGAAAATGTTCTGCAGAATGTAGCCCTCGGATTCGGCCTGCGAATTGTTGACGCCCACCACGCGGAGCTGGTGGCGGCCGTCGCTGAGAGTCGTCGTATCGAGGTTGAAGGTGCCGTTGCTGTCGGTGATCGTCGAACGCAGCTTCCCGTCCACATACAGCCCGAGTTGCTTGATGCCGGTGGTGGTGGCACTCGGCGTCACGACCGCCTGCGCGCCGAGGGCGACAGAGCCGTTGACGGTGCCGCCATCCGACGGCCCGGAGGTGAAGGTCACCGTCGGGATGTCGGCAAACGGCTGGGCCAGCATGTCACCGGTGAACAGCAGCAGGTCAGGCGACTGCGATGCCTTGTAATACGCTTCACCCAACGTCGAGCCATCCGCCGAGAAAACGTGGATCATTGCATTCGGAAAACGCGCCGAGTCTGCATACGGTTCCGTTACCGTGCCGCTCGTGCCGGCAGCGCCCGAGGCGATGAACATGGTGGACTTGGTCTGCGACATCGTGTCGAACTGTGAACCGTTGCTGGTGAGGTTGTCGCCCCACGAGCCGGGCAGATACGTCGAGCCGTTCGGCAACACCATGCCCGCGTAACCCACCGTCGTGCCCAACACGTTCGTCCGGTTGACCGGCGTGTTACCTGCCTCAATGATTCCCGTGATGCCACGGGCAGCCAATTGGTTGGTCACACCGGGAAACTGAGACATGCGCGTGGTGGTGCGAATATCGCTATTAGTCTCCAGATAGACGGTGCCGACGGGCTTCATGCCGTCGCCGCTGATGGTGTATTGGAGGTTACTAATGATCTGCGCCGCCGAGTTGCCGCCAAAGCCCGACCATCCGAGCTGGCCGCCCATGAAGAACTGAGCGTTGGCGCTGATGCCGGACCAGTTGGTATAGATGCGCGTGGAACTGATCGCGTCGTTGGCGCCGAGCGTGTAGCCGCTGACATCGTAAAGTGGCAGCGCGTCGTGGACGAGATTGGTTGAGGTGAACCCGGCGGCGAATTGATACAGATTGGCCAAGCCATAGCCTGCGGATTGCCGCTGGTCCGAGCCATAATACGAAGGTGTCGGCCCGTAAGCATACGGCTGGCCAAGTTCGGCGATGTAGTCAATCTGGTTGCTCAGGCCGCGCGCCTGGATTGTGCTGAGGATCGGATCCACGTAGGTGGACTTCCACTGCGCCTCCGTCGGCACCGCCGTGAACATGTTGGCGAAGCCCTTCAGCGGCGTGATGAAGATGATGTTGGCATCGGGGATGCCGCGGAGTCGCTGGTATTCCTGCGCGATGCGCACTGCGTTCTCGTCCTCCGGATTGACGATCAACAGCATGTTCTCGCCGCCGCCGCCCGCCCATGCCACCGGCGCCCAGCCCAACAGCGCCAGCAACGCCCACAGCACCGCTGCACGGCCTCGCATCAGATTGGTTCCAACTCTCATCAGTCTTCCTAGAAATCCTGTTCACAACTCTCTCTCGGAGCGCGTCTCTGCCAGTCTTGGCTAGCCGGACGCACACATTCGCGCTTTGCACGATTTCAACTTGACTGAAGCGCATCAAGCGCAATTCTATGCACCAGTTGCACGCCCATGAAAAAGACAACTTCTTGCACTCTGCGCAACGTGGCGGCGCATCTCGGCATCTCCCACGCCACCGTCTCGCGCGCGTTGCGGAACGACCCCCGCATCACCGAAGCCGTGCGGCGCCGCGTAGCCAAAGCCGCACAGAAACTCGGCTATCGGCGCGACCCGAAGCTGGCTGAGTTGATGACCCATCTGCGCGGCTCGAAACGGCGTGCCTTTCACGGCACGCTGGCATGGATCACCGACCTGGACATGGCCAGCGAATATCACCGGTGGCTTGAGAACCTCAATTTCGGCCCCGCCTCCGAGCGCGCCGGCGAACTGGGCTACAAATTGGAACCGTTCACCCGTGTCACCCCCGCCGACGCGCCCCGCCTCGCGCACACGTTGGAGGCGCGCGGCATCCGCGGCATCGCGCTGATGTTTTTCTTCCGGCCCGTGAATTTGGAGGAATGGCGCTGGGACTGGAGCCGCTGCGCGCTGGTTCACGCCGGCACGGTGCCCGCTGAACCAAAGTTCGACATTGTGGACGCCGACTACACGGCGAACTGCCTGCTGCTCTTCAAGACGCTGGCTCAGCACGGCTATCGCCGCATTGGCATCGCCACAGAACTGAGCATTGAACAATGTTTGAACCACGCGCTTTGCGCGGCCGGTGATCTTTTCGCGCGGTTGCATCCCGAAAACGCAATGCTCGACCCGTGCCTGTTGCCCGAAGTCAGCGCCACCACGGCCCCCATTCTGCAGAAGTGGATCAAGCGCCACCGCGTGGACTGCATCGTCTCCTCCGCACACGGCATGCGCAAACTACTGGAGACCAGCGGTTATCACCTGTCCGAGGACATCGGACTGGCCTTCCCCGCCGTCAACCCCAAGGACGACTGGTCGGGTGTTGACCAGCGCGATCACCTGATTGCCCGGAGTGTCGTGGAAACATTGGTAGCCTCCGTTGAGCAAGGTCGTTTCGGCATCCCCGAATGCCCCCACCGCATCCTCCTGCCCGGCATCTGGCATCAAGGCACGACTTGTCGGTGAACCCGGCATTTCACTGCACTGGGCTTTTTTGATGATGCGTCAGGCCAGCGGAGGGCGAGTTGGACTGGAAACCATGCGCCGAGATGAACACCGAACGCATGAACGAGTTCCCAGCCCAAGTCAACCAGACCCCTTCGGACGCCTTCGTCGTGGCGATTCTCGACGGAGCCAGTTCGCATGAATCTCGATATCTGCGTGTGCCGGAAAACCTCCGTCTGCACCGGCTACCCGGCTACTCGCCCAAATTGAATCAGTAGGAGCATGTCTGGGATGAACTGCGCGAGAAGGAGTTTTCCAACCGAGTCTTCGATTCGCTGACGGGCGTTGTCAGCCAGTTGAAATCCGACTTGCCCCGACTGGCGGCCAACTGGGATGGCCTCCGCAACCTGACAGAGTGGCTTTGGATTGGTAGTCTCATCTTGAACGCAAAACTGCGGTGTCATTCCTTGCGCTTCAATGCCAGCGCGCCGGCAGGGAGCTTGAGCGTCGGGTCGCCCTGAAGGTAACCCAGTGAGGTCAGAAACAAGTCGGTCTGGCGGGCGGTGATTTCCGTCCACGGTGAGCGATTGAAGAAGCCATGAGGTTGGTCGGCAGCGGTGTAAAGCTCGGCGCGGTTGCCGAGTTCCTTCGCCTTCGCGAGAAACTCCTGGCCTTGGGTCACCATTTTGTCCTTGGTGCCGAAGAAGAGGATCGCGGGCGGCGCACCCTTTTTCAGGAACGGCGTCGGCCAGAAATCCTTCAGCGGGTTTCCGCCGGCGTCCTTGACGGGGAAATCGGGGAAGTGGAGGGCGGGATTGAACAATACAAGGGCGTTGGGCTTGCAGGAAATCTTCGTGTCGTCCTCTTTCGCTACGTGGGCCGACACGAGGGCCGTCGCCGCCGCCAGATGACCGCCGGCGGAGCCGCCGGAGCCGATGATCTTCTCCGGGTCCACGCCCAGTTCGCCCGCGTGCGCCCGCAGCCAGCGCACGGCGCTCTTGGCGTCCTCGATGCACTTCTCGGGCGTGGTCTTGTGTTTGGAGGCGATGCGGTAGTCGGCGCGCGCGCTGACGAGGCCGCGCGCGGCGAGATACGCGGCCTGCGGCTCGAACTGCGCGGGTGTGCCGTGACGCCAGGCACCGCCGAAAAAGAAGATGATGGCCGGACGTTTGTCGCTCTTCTTCCAGTCGGGCGGGTAATGCACGTAGAGCTTCAGTTCGCCCTGCGGCGTCTGCTTGAAAACGTGCTCGCTGGTTTTTTACTCGACGGTGGTGAGCTTGACGGGTTCGCGCCCTTTCGCTGCCTGCGCCAGTGCGGGAGTCGCGGCGGCGGCGAGGAACATGAGAATCGCAGCAGTCGTGACAGTTTTCATAAGCGGTGATGCCATGGACAACGCGGCCAGCATTCCGCTTTCACCCGCGTCCGTCAAGCCGTGCCCAAGAAGCGGCGTGCGGCGCGCAGCGCCGCCAACGACTACTTGGTGATAGTTTCAACGTTTGCCACCTTGGATCTTCAGCAGCACGACAGCGTCATTGGCGTCGGGCGCAACCGACGGCACTGAAACCACGACGCCGCTTTCCGTTTGCGACACCTGCAACGACCGCTTGTTCGGATCGGCCAGCAGATACGCGCCGGTCACTTTGCCTTTGACCGCTGGCAACACGAGCTTCTGGGTGGTGGGCCAGTCAAACACGTGCAGATAGAGCCGGCCGGACTTCTGCGTTACGCGACCCCAGGGGAGTTGCTTCTCAAATGGGCTGGCTGTCGTGCCGTAGATTGCCTCGCCGTTGACCTTCATCCACCGGCCCACCGCTTCAAGCCGCTCGATGCTCGGCGGTGGAATCAATCCGCCGGAGGTCGGGCCGACGTTGAGCAGGAAGTTGCCGCCCTTGGACGCGGCGTCCGCGAGGTTGCGGATCAACTGCTGCTTGGACTTCCAGTTATTGTCGTTGCGTTTGAAGCCCCACGTGTCGTTCATCGTCATGCAGCTCTCCCAATCCACGCCGGGGAATCCGCTCGGCGGAATCTGCTGCTCCGGCGTGCCGAAGTCGCCGCTGTCTTCGCCGCTCTTGCTCATGCCTTCCATGCCCTTGCGGCCCTTGCCGACACGGTTGTTGATAATGAGCGACGGCTTGAGCTTGCGCAGGTAGGCGTAAAGGTCCTTCCCGTCCGCCTCGGTCCACCAGTCACACCATTCGCCGTCGAACCAGAGCACGCCCGTGTCGTAGTTCGAGATCAACTCGCGGAGTTGCTGCTTCATGAAAGCAACGTATTCAACCTTGCGCTCCGGGTGCATCTGGCTCGGATTGTAGGCGAGGCCGCCGGTCTTGGACTTGCCGGGGAACTGCGACGGATGATGCCAGTCCATGATGGAGTAATACGTGCAGAACTTCACGCCCTGCCGTCTGCACTCGCGGCTCAACGCCCGCAGCACATCCTTCTCGTAGGGCGTGGCCTTCACGATGTTGTAGTCGGTCGCCTTGGTATCGAAGAGGCAAAAGCCATCGTGATGCTTCGATGTGATGACGAGATACTTCATCCCCGCGTCTTTGGCGATGCGCACCCATTCGGCGGCGTCAAATCTCGCCGGGTTGAAATCCTTCGCCAGCTTCTCGTAGTCGGCGACGGGAATCGCAGCGTTGTTCATGATCCACTCGCCAATGCTCTTAACCTCCTTGCCCTGCCATTCGCCCGCCGGCGCGGCATAGAGACCCCAGTGGATGAACATGCCAAAGCGCGCCTCGCGCCACCACCGCATCCGCGCCTCCTCCTTCTTCGCCGCCGTCGAGTCGGCCGCGAACACCGCGCCGCCGAGGCCGAGCGATCCCAAAACCAGAACCATTACCATCGTCCTTGCCAGTTTCATGCAGTTCGTTCCTTTCGCTTTGACGCCAGTGTATCCGATGTCAGTCGCCGCCGTCCACGACGAGCTGCGTCCTCGCCTTCATCCTCACCGCAGATCTTCGATCGTAATGTCCTTATACCACGCCTCGCTGGGCGGGCCGCCGTGGATCTGCAGGCCGATGATGCCGTGCTGCGGGATCGTTTCGTCCCGCTCGATGTAGTCCACCGTCTGGAGGCCGTTGACCGAAAGCTGGATGCGCCGGCCTTCGCAGCGAATGACGTATTGATTCCAGTCGTCGCGCTTGAGCACCTTGTTCAACTCCTCCATGTCGGACTTCGCCAGCATCTTCCGCCGGCGCGACTCGTCGTAGAGACAACCCCACCACGCCGGCTCGGCCATGTCGGCCTGATAGCCGCTGACCTCGTGGTGGTTTGGGATGCGCGCGGAGCGGAACTGGATGCCGGCGTTGGCGCCGCGGCCGAGCAGCTTGAACTTCACGCGCAGCACAAAGTTCGTATAGCCGCGCGTTGTGCAGAGGAACTCGTTGCGCGGCACTTTCTCCTTTAACGAGCCGCCGACGATGGCGCCGTTCTCGACGCGGAAGCTCTTGTTCGTGTCGCCTTCCCAACCGGCGAAGGTCCTGCCGTCGAAGATCAAAACGGCTTTGCTGCCGGCGGCGAGCGATGGGGCAATGGAGAGCACAAAGGTCAAAACCGTGAGTAAATGTTTCATAGCGCGGAGCATTTGGTGGTTGTCAAATATCGCGAGCCGGTCTAAGTCTCAAGCCCAATCCGCCGTCTGAGAACGCACATGAAACACGCAACCAACACACCTCCCGATCCGACGTTCAAACTTTCGCGCCGGAATTTCCTCCAACGCTGCGCGGCGGGAGCGCTGCTCAGCGCGCCGATGATCGTGCCGCGCCACGTCATCGCCGGCAGCGGTCAGACGCCGCCCAGCGGGAAGATCAACATTGCTGGCATCGGTGTCGGCGGCATGGGGCACGGCGACATCATGAGCGTTTCCGGCGAGAACCTCATCGCCTTCTGCGACGTGGACGAGACGCGCGCCGCCAAGACCTTCCAGAAGTTTCCGGACGTGAAACGGTTCAAGGATTTCCGGAAGATGTTTGACGCGATGGAGAAGCAGATTGACGCGGTGACCGTTTCGACGCCGGACCACATGCACGCCGTAGCTGTGATGGCGGCCATCAAGCGCGGCAAACACGTCTATTGCCAAAAGCCGCTGGCGCATTCGATCCACGAAGTTCGCCAGTTGATGGCGGCAGCGCGCAAGCACAACGTCGTCACGCAGCTCGGCAATCAGGGCCACGCCACGGAATCCATCCGCGTTTTCTGCGAATGGATCTGGGCCGGCGCCATCGGCAAGGTTCACACCATCCACGCCGGCTGTAATCGCGTGAACTCCGGCATCAACGCGCTGCCAAGCTTGAAGGAGAAGCATGAGGTGCCGCGCGATCTCGACTGGGACCTCTGGCTGGGACCGGCAAAAGCGCGGCCTTACAATCCGGCCTATGCGCCGAGCAAATGGCGTGGTTGGGTGCCGTTCGGCAACGGCACGCTCGGCGACTGGGTCTGCCATGTCGTGGACCCGGTGTTCTGGGCGCTGGACCTCGGCGCGCCCGCGACGATCCAGTCCACGGCGAAGGACTACGATCTTAAAACGCAGGGCAATATTTACCCAACGGGCGAGCGGGTGACGTTCGAGTTCCCGGCGAAAGGCGACCGCGGGCCGGTCACGCTGCATTGGTATAGCGGCACCGAGCGCATCCCGCGACCGCCCGAACTGGAGCCGGAGCGCAGTGACATCGAGATCGGCGCCGCCGTGATCGGCGACAAAGGAACGATCACCTACGGTTCGCACGGCGCGAGTGGCGCGCGGCTCATTCCCGAAACAAAGATGAAGGCTTACAAGCGGCCGGAAAAGACGCTCCCGCGCGTAAAGGAGCATCATCAGGACTGGCTCGACGCGATCCGCGCCGGCCGCAAAGCCGGCTCGGATTTCTCCTACGGTGGCCCGTTGACGGAGCTGGCGTTGCTGGGAATCATCTCGATGAAAATGGGCGGCGTGAAACTGGAGTGGGACGCGGCGAAAATGAAATTCACGAACTGCCCGCAGGCCAACCGACACCTCAACCCGCCGTATCGCAGCGGTTGGAGGTTGTAGCGAGGGCGGCGGTGCGTCACGCCGTCATGCAAGGGCCGAGAGCGAGGCGCTTGACGTTCAGCAGGTGAGTGAACGTGACGTTGTCGGTCGTCGAGTTTCCACCGAAGGTCCCGCAGCCCAGCGTGAGCGACGGCGTCAACCCCGTGCCGAGACCGATGCATCCCTGCGCGCCGGGCGCATTCACCAGGATGCGGCTGGCCGGGATTTCCTGGCCGAACCGCCGCGCCAAAGCCTCGCTGCGTGTGTGAATGATCGCCGTGTGTCCAATACCCTGGTGTTCCAGGATGCGCCGGCAGAGCGCGATGGCCTGCTCCTCGCCCTTGACAGTGAACAACGACAAGATGGGCGCCAGTTTTTCGGACCCGTAAGGCCCATTGATGTCCGCCATCCCCGCAGGCACCACGATGAGACGCGGCGGTGTGGCTCGGCGCAAACCCGTCTTCTCGGCGATGAAGGCGGCCGACTTGCCGATGAAAGCGTGATTTACCGACGGATGTGCCACGTCAAACGCCTGCGGTGTAAAGCGGTGAAGCTCGTCGGGCGTCAGCAGTGTTGCGCCTTGTGCTTCCAACTGCTTGATGAACACGGCGCGCACGCTTTCGTCCACGACGAGGTTGTTCTCGGAGCCGCAGATGACGCCGTTGTCAAAGGTCTTGCTCCGCATGACGGCGCTCGCGGCGGCGGCCACATCGGCGTCCGCGCAGACCCACACCGGCGCATTGCCCGCACCGACGCCGATGGCGGGCTTGCCGGACTTGTAGGCGGCCTCGACGATACTCGGTCCGCCGGTGGCCAGGATCAGGCCGACCTGCGGGTGCTTCATGAACGCCGCCGTCTTGCGCCGGTCGGTGCGGTTCTTCACCCACTGCACCAGATCCGCCGGCGCGCTGTGGCGTGCCAGCGCTGACTGGATCAAATCGCCGGTCATGTTGCCGACGTGGATCGCGTCGCGGTGGCAACTATAAATCAGCGCGTTGCGGCTCTTGAGCGCGATGAGCGCCTTGAACACGATAGTGGAAACCGGATTCGTGACCGGGATAACGCCAAAGATCACGCCCACCGGGCTGGCAATCTCGACGACGTGCGTCGCGCCGATTTCCTTCAGAACACCCGCGGCGTGCTGGCCCAGCAAACTGCGCAGCACCTCGCCACAGGAAAACTGGATCTTCACCACCTTGTCCGGCGCGACGCCGATGCCCGTGTCAGCCACGTTGACCTCGGCCAGCTCTGCCGCGCGAGCAGCGACGGCGTCGGCAATGTCCTTCAGCAACGCATCCACCCGATCCTCCGGCCACGACACGAACTGTTCCTGCGCCGCGACCGCCTGCGCGACCATCCGGTTCGCCTCCGGGTCCGGCTCGTCCGCGAGCAGATAGTCCGTCATCAGGGCGTTCTCGCGGCGAATCTTGTGCGTCAGGCCGCGGCTGAACGCCAACAAGATTGCGTTGCTCACGACGGGGTTTTCCCTACCGAGCCGCTCGAAATCCTCGCGCGAACACCAGCGCGCTTGCACGTCCGTATGGGCGATTGCGGTGGCCGAGCGCGGCAACCCGTCCAGCAGACTAAACTCGCCCAACAGTTCCCCCGGCCCTAGATAACAAAGCTCGTGTTCGAGCGCGCCCGACTGCGCGCGCGCCTCCACCCGAACCTCACCCGCGTCAATCACATACGCGCCGTCGCCCGGATCGCCCTCGCGCATGATGCAGGAGCCTTTGGGAAACGAGACCGGCTGTAGCAAGCCCCGCACTTGTTTGAGGATCTCGGGATCCATCGCGGCAAACACATTCGCTTCCATAGAACCAACTCCTTCTCTCACTGTTGAAACGCCACGCGCATCAGCCCGAACTGCGGCGGAGCCTGCACACTACGTCCAACGCTGTCAAGCGGCCAAACAACGGCCCAGACACCACCAAAATCTGGGGCGAGATGTCTGAAAACGACATACCGATGAGCTGCAAACCAGAAGCCGGAGTCTGTCGCCGTTGTGCAACTTGGGCTTCTTTGTAGCGGCGCATCCTGCGAACACAAGCTCCACGTTTCTCGTTCTTAGGCTACAACCTGCCGATACTGACGGGGGCAGTGGCATTCGAAGGCGCGAAAGACACGGTTGAAATGCGTCAGGCTGTTGAAACCGCAAGCAAAGCAAATATCAGTGATGGACTTTCGCGTTTCCGCGAGTTGCTTCTTCGCCTCGGCGACGCGGCGGGCTTGGACGAAACGGGTGAAGCTTGTCCCGGTTGTTTGTCGAAACACATGCGAGAAGTGAGCCGGAGAAAGGCCGGCGTGCCCGGCGGCTTCGCCCAGCGCGAGCGATGGGTCGCGGAACTCGCGTTCCACAAACTCCCGCGCGCGCCGCACCTCGACCCTCTCCAGTTGCGCCTGCAAGTCACGGATGCGCTGGGCGCTCTCGCAAAGCTGCTGCGCAAACAATTCCAACAACCGCATGACACAGGTGATCTGTTCTGGCGGCAAATGCGGAGCGCCTTCGTAGGCGGCGCGCAGGTCGCGGCCGGAGACCTTCAGCCAAGCGAGCCGCTTCCGCAGTCGCCTGAACCCGGCGGGCGATTTCGGCTCGCGCAAGAGCTGTCCGCTGGAGATGGTTGCCACATGGCGCCCGAAAACGAAGACGGGAACTGCGATGTCCCAGAAGCCCGCGTGGCAGACGTATCGCTGCGCCTCGCCGGATGCCACCACGCGCGAGTGATGGCGGCGGTCGCAAGCAGTGCAGCGGCGGAGTCCAATGCGGTCCGTGCGAATCAAACTGCACACGGGGTTGCCTTCGCCTTCCTCGAACTTGCGCCGGATGATCCCGCTCGCCGGTTCGTTCAACGCCATGACCACGCCGGTCAGCTTCTTCAAGATGGCAGTGAACTCCGCGAACTCCGGCGAGTCCGCCAAGTGGTCGAAGTCAACGTTTGCAGCCAAGGGCGTTTTCATGCGATATGGCAATGGCTGGAAGTTTAGAGATTTCCGAAAGATATGTAAAACAAACCGAAAGGGATGTTGAGACATTTGTTGCGCCGCGGAGCATGCTGTGGCTGATGAGAATGGAAACCACGACCATGAACAACCGGCATCTGTGCTTCAAAGGAATTCTAATCTTGGTGGCAACTGCGACCGGCGTTTTGAGCGCGGTGGAGCCTAAAGCCCCCAACGCGGCGAACTACGCCCGGCCGTTCGAGCCGCCGACGCGACCGGCGTTCATTGCGCTGCCGCCGGGCGCTGTGGAGCCGGCGGGTTGGTTGCGCGATTGGTGTCTCGCGGCGCGGGACGGATTCACCGGCCACATGGACGAGGTTCATCAGGAGTTTCAACGGGCCTGGGCGGCGGACCACACGATGACCGGCGAGCGGCTCAACTGGCCCAAGGGTGGCTGGCCATATGAAGGCGGCGGCTACTGGTTCGACGGGCTGGTGCGCTTGGGCTACGCGCTGCACGATGACGCGCTCATTCAGCAGGCGAAGAAACGCCTCGACGTTGTCGCGACACACATGACCCCCAACAGCATCGTGTTCCTGTGGTGGCTCAACAAAAACAATCCCGACGATGTGAAAGGAAGTCTTGTCAGCGGCGGGTGGCCAATCTGGGCGAGCGGGTTGTTGGGACGCGCGCTGGCGGGCTACTACGCTGCGTCGGGAGACAAGCGCGTGTTGCAGACGCTGGAGATGGGCTACGGCGGCGACCGCGACTGGCTGCGGCTCGGATGGGGTAGCTCAAATCCCTGGCCGGCGTTCGACACCTACACGTGGACGGGAAACAAGCAGATTGCCGCGGCGCTCACGACGTTGTTCGCGAAGGACGGCGGCGGCCAAAAACCGGGTGGAGATTCCTGGAACCGTTATCGCCAGATGCCCGACACAAAACCCGGCGCTGAGAAGAATGATCACGTCGTCCATTTTCTCGAAAGCACCACGCCATGGGCGCTGGGCTATCTGTGGACGGGCCAGCGCGAGTTTCTCGACGCGACGCTCGCGTGGCACGACCTCCTCGAACGCGTCGCGATGCAGCCCTCCGGCGTGCCCGTCGCCGATGAGTTCTACGGGCCGACCGGCGCGTATCGCGGAACCGAGACCTGCGACGTGGCCGGCTACGTGTGGAGCCAGATCGAGTTGCTGACCGTGAGCGGCCAAGGGCGCATCGCTGACCGCGCGGAGCGGGCGTTTTTCAATGCCGGCCCTGCCACGGTCGCGCGCGATTTCAAGACCCACGTCTATTTCCAGAGTCCCAACCGCATTGTGGACAAGTGTCCGCCCTATCCGCACGGGCCGAAAGCCGAGGGGAACTCTTACGCGAAGACGCATTACCCGCTCTGCTGCACGGCGGCGCTCAACCGCACCGTGCCGTGGTATGTCACGCACATGTGGATGGCCACCTACGACAACGGACTGGCCGCCACGCACTACGGCCCCTGCAAAGTCACCGCGCTGACCGCCGACCGCGTGCCCGTCGAGATCGTTTGCCGGACCGACTACCCGTTCAACGAAGCCATCACCATGACCGTGAAGCCGGCGCGAGCCGCAAGGTTCCCGCTCTCGTTGCGCATTCCCGGCTGGTGCAAGACACCGGAACTGCGAGTGAACGGCTCTGCCCTCAACGCAACGCCGGACGCCAATGGATTCGTTCGCGTCGCACGGCTCTGGAAAACCGGTGACACGATCCGCCTGCGCTTCCCCATGTCGGCGAGTGTGCAGACGGGTCGCGACAACAACGCGCAAGGCGCGCCCTACGCCTCGGTCTCCTACGGGCCGCTGCTTTTCGCTCTGCCGATTCCAGACACCAAGGACGCCAACACGCCCGACCCGACGGCCAAGTGGAACTACGCGCTGGATGTGCAAAAGGCCGGCATCAGCGTGGAGCGTCAAACGATGCCCGCCAAATGGAACTGGTCGCTGAAAGCTCCGCTAAAGCTGCGCGTCAACGCCGTGCGTTGCGACTGGACGCCGACGCCGCAAAATCCGCTGCCCTCCAAACCAGTCGCGAGATTGAAGTCGCCTGAGAGGATCACGCTGGTTCCCTATGGCTGCGCCAAATTCCGCGTTTCGATGTTCCCCGTAGCTGCCAAAACTGAAGCCTCGCAAACGAGATAATCCGTATTGTTCAAATGCCTTGTCAGGCCAGCATGGAACCAGCAACAACTGCCACCGATACCGAAGGCTCCGCGCCATGAAATATAAGATCACCTTCCTTCTGTGGGCCGCCGTGACAATCGGAATGCGAACAGCCTCCGCCGAAGAAGCCAAGATCGGACGGGCGGTTGCGGAGATTGACTGCACGCGCGAGTATCCGACCAATCTCTATCTTGAATGCGGTGCTGTGCGGGTAACCAATTCGGTGGCAGGCGCGTATCGAGAGGCGGGGCCTGGCCCGGATTCGCGCTTCGGTTACCGTTTCGCGATCCGGCGTGTCGGGAAACCGCATTTGGCAATCATCCGCTATCCCGACGACAAGACCCGCTGCATGTCCGTGTCGGACGGCACCTGTTACGACCTGAGCATCGGTGTCTTTACCGGAGTGGCGAAGCCGCACGACAAGTATACCGGGCTTGCTCAACCGCTTACCGGGAAGATGCAGGAAATCCGGCAAATCTTCTGGCCGCGTTGGAAAGACTGCACCATCGTTTTCGGAAACACGACCCAAGGCGAACCTGCGGCTGCCGCCCATGTGACCATTTGCGAGGTGGACGAATTGCCGGTGCTCAAGGTGCCGGACGCTCCAGACAATGGGTCGAGGCGGACGATGGGAATCAGTTACGAAGACCCGTGCAGTCACTCGTCAGACCTTGGCGCGTTGACGTTTGATACGTGGTTGGACCGCATGGTCACTTTCGCGAAGCACTCGGGCATGAACCGCCTCACCTATCCCATCATCTGGTATCATAGCCCCCTCTATCCGTCCGAAACCGAACCCGCGAGCTATTTCGATTGGTCTGTGGCGGGAACAAATCGCAACCTCTATATCCGCTGGACATCGCATCCGGAGGATTGGGTGGAGAGGCTGCTCAATCGCTTCGACAAGGAGAACCTCGAGTTCGTCTCCCAAGTCACCTATATCCGGTTGGGGAGTCTCATGGAGAAGATGAACATTGATCTGGAGGCTATCAAAGCCGGTGCAGACACCATCAACAACATGCGGGCCGACGACAAGGTGCAGAGCGGCGCGGGCGACTGGACCGGCGAGTATAACGTCCGCAATTTCGAGCGACAGAAGGAGTGTCGGGAACAGGGGAAATCATGGGGTCAGTGTCCGTTGCAATACGGGGAACAAAAGGACGGCGGCGGTGCGGTCGGCCCCCTTTTCAATCCGGTGCATCCGGTCGTTCAGAGCGCGCTCATCGGCTCAGTCCGCGAGATCGCCACCCGCTACGGAAAACACCCATCCTACAAGGGTATCCACATCTTTTGTTACAGCTCCTCCACTCTGGGGTTCGGCTCCATCCGATACGGCTACGACGACACCACCATTCGCCTGTTCGAACAGGAAAGCGGCATCAAGGTGCCGGTGGACGGTAAACTCCCCGACCGGTTCTCCAAGCGATACGCCTTCCTGACCTCGAAGGAGATGCGTGAGAAGTGGGTCGCTTGGCGGTGCGTGAAAATCACGGACCTCATCCGCCGGATGCGCGATGAGCTGGTGAAAGTGCGCCCCGACTTGCGGCTCGCCATCTCACCGAGCGGCGGACGCGATGCCGGCATTGACGCTGCGGCGATCAACAAAGAGCCGGGAATCACGCTCACTGCGGGCCTGAACGCGCTGGGTCCGTGTGCGGATTCGATAACGGCCAGTTCAGCCACCTGCGAAACCGTCAACATTTTCAACACCTGGATCGAGCGCTGGGGCAAGCATAAGTGGTGGTCCTGCGATCCCAATGACGTCCAAGCGCGTGAACTGGCGGTCATTCTAGGAAAACCTGCGGAGGGCATCTGTCGGATGGGATCGGAGTATCCCAAGGACGGCTTCTGGTGGCCGGAAGCACAACTCCGTATAACGCCCGCATTTTCCGGCGGTGTCCATTTCATGCGACACTATGCAAATGCGCTGGCCCGGTTTGATCCCATTGTGATTTCGCGCGGCGGTCTGACGCTCGACAGAGGTCATGCGGATCTGATACAGCCTTTCGCGCTGGCGTATCGTGCGCTGCCCGCCAAGAAGTTTGAGACGGTTGGGGAAAACGCCGATCCCGTGACCGTGCGAACGCTGGTTCACGGCGGAAAACGCTACGTTTATCTGGTAAATCGCGAGTATTATCCCGTGAAAGTCGTCGTTCGGCTCACACACGCCACGGGAAAAACCGTCAACCTGTCCACAAACGCAAAGACCCAAACCGCTGAAACGTGGCCGCTGACGTTGGGGCCTTACGAGTTGCAGTCGTTTGCGCTGTCGCCGAATGTCGGAATCGCCGGTTTCACCGCCTCACCTCCGGCGGACATCGTCGCGCAACTGACCCGTGACACTGAGACTGTTCTGGAGAAAATAAGTGTGAAACAGTCCGCCGATGAAAAGCTGCCCGCAGACACGAACGCGCTGGCCGCCGCAATCCAGAATGCCCTGAAACAGGGCCATCTGGCAGTCCTGCGCCAACTCCTTGAGAGCGTCACGGTTGTTCAGAGTTTTCACTAAGTGTTCAAGGGATTGGTGAGCCGCCATCAAAATGATCGTGAGCCGATCCCGGTCAGTCAGACGTCAACAACGAATCAAAGGAAATGAAAATGCGGCACATAATGGTGGCTGTGATATTGGCGTTGGCATCCGCCACGAATGCGGCTGATCTGAAGACCAGCGAGGTAGTAAACTACGCGCGTCCGTTCGAGCCGCCGACGCGGCCGGCGTTCATCGCGCTGCCGCCGGGTGCGGTGGAGCCGGCGGGCTGGCTGCGCGACTGGGCTTTGAGCGTCAAAGACGGTTATACGGAGCACATGGATGATGTGGATGACGAGTTCAAACGGGCATGGACGCCCGACTTCAAACCGACCGGGGAAAAGCTGGCTTGGCACCGCGGCTCTTGGTCGTTCGAGGGCGGAGGGTATTGGTTTGACGGACTGGTTCAACTGGGATTTGCGCTAAAGGACGACGCGCTGCTGCAACAGGCGAAACGGCGATTATACGCTGTTGCGGACAATATGAACACTACCAATGGCATCCTGTTCCTGCCCTGGCTTGACCGAAACGACCCGGAGAACTGGAAGGCTTTATATGCGGCGAACGAAGGATTCCCTCTTGGCACTTCAGGACTCTTGGGCGGAGCCTTATTCCAGTATTTTGCCGCAACGGGTGACCAACACGTTCTGTCAGCGCTCGAGAAGGCTTACGCCACCGACCCGGCGGCATTGCTCCGCGCGAAGCATCGGACGACCAATCTGTTTCCCGCATACAACACGTATGTTTGGTCGGGCAACCCGGGGATTGCCGCGGCGTTGGACACGATGTTCAAGGACGGTTGCACAGGCACGCTTCCGCAGCGGAGCCGGGAGTTCTCGACCCTGCCGGGTGCTGGGCCGAATCGGACGGTCGCCAATGCGCACGGTGTGATGTTCCTGCGGCATCTGACGCCTTGGATGGTCGGGTATCTTTGGACGGGAAACTCCAACTACTTGAGTGCCGTGCTGGCTTGGGACGAATGGATCAACCGCGTGGCCATGCAGCCCTACGGGGTGCCGGTGGCCGACGAATGGTATCATCCAACGGGCGCATTCCGGGGCACCGAAACCTGTGACGTCGCAATGTATATCGAATCGCAACGGGATCTGTTGCTGGTGACCGGCGACGGGAAGATGGCGGACCGGATAGAGCGGGCGTTCTTCAACGCGGCTCCGGCAGTCCTGTCGCGAGACTGCAAAACACACGTCTATTTCCAGAGTCCAAACCGGTTTGCCGCCGGAGCACCGACTTTTCCGGACGGCCCTCGCGGGTCAGGATGCGATTACAAGCGAAAGCACAACCCGCTGTGTTGCACCGCCGCGCTAAACAGGATTCTGCCGGATTATCTGTCGAACATGTGGATGGCGACGCGCGACAACGGTCTGGCGGTCGTCTGCTACGGCCCGTGCCAGGTGACGGCTCGGGTCGCCAATCACGTTTCGGTATGCGTTTCATGCACGACGGACTATCCGTTCGAGGAAACCATACGAATGACGGTCCGACCTGCTCAGACCGCGACGTTCCCGATCCATTTCCACGTTCCCGGCTGGTGTGCCAAGCCGGAAATCGCAATCAACGGCGCGGAGTGCAAAGCAGTGACGGGTCATGGTTTTCTGCGCGTCGACCGGGAATGGAGAAAGGGTGATCAGGTCCGGCTTCTTTTCCCGATGACCGCCAAGGTGGAAAAAAGACGCGACACCAGTCTCGAACTCGCCAAGAGTCCCACGCATCGCCCGGTGCAGGTGGGCATTCCCGAACCGGACGGCCCCGGCAAGCCTTACGCGACTGTCTCGTATGGTCCGCTCCTGTGCGCTTTGCCGATTCCCGACACGAAGGACGCCAACACGCCGGATCCCAATGCGCGGTGGAGGTTTGCCCTGGACGTCGAGGATCTCGAACCCGCGATAGAACGGACGCCAATGCCTGCCCGCTGGGACTGGCCGCTGGCCGCGCCGGTTTCCCTTTCCGTGCGCGCCGTGCCCATCGACTGGGCGCCCACGGCCGGGAATCCCCTTTTGCCGGAGGCGGCGGTTGCTGAACGCGGCCCCGCCGAACGGATCAGGCTCGTTCCCTACGGCTGCACCAAATTCCGCGTTTCGATGTTCCCGGTCGCCGCCAAAGCCGGGAACTCGCAGCCGTGACAGAAGACAAATAAAGAAGGCCCCCGATGAATAATTTGCTCATGCTGTTGGTTGCTGCACTGGCGGCGACGGTCCTCCAAGCGGACGCCCAGGGACAAGCTTACCGGCTGAATAACTGCTGGCCTGTTTTTGATTACGACGGGAAACCTGCGCAGGCCGACGGCTTGTTTTCAAAAACGATTGTGGTCGACTCGCAAAGCGAGACTGTGCACTACGCCGCCGAGTTGAGAACGATGACCGCCGCGGATGGAAAGATGCAAATCAGGTTGGACTGCAAGGATTATGAGAAGTTCCCCGCGGAGGAATATGCCGTCTTGCTGACGAACCTGTCGAAGACGGAACCGACGGGAATCACCAGCAACTTTCGGTCGTTGAAGCTCTCCGTGGACAAGCCGGGATCCGCGAAGGTCGTCTCCCTAAATGTCCTGCGTGGTTCGACCTGCAAGGCGACGGACTTCATCCCGGAATCGTTCACGATTGAAGCCGGAAAAGAGCAGGTCCTGACGACGACCTGCGGGCGATCGTCGAACGATTATGTTCCGTTCCTCGAGTTGAATCTCGACGACAAGAACGGCTATCTGTTTGCGGTCGGCTGGACGGGATCTTGGAAGGCGCGGTTTGCGAATACAGGCAAGGCGGTTGATGTCGAGATCGGCATGGAGCGGACACACTTCCGGCTCATGCCGGGGGAAACGGTCCGCCAGCCATCCATCACCGTTTTTGTCCGCAAGAACCAAACGCGGCGGGAATTCAAGACGCTGCTCCATCGGTTCATGCTTGAGAACAAGGTTCCGCGCGATTCCAAGGGGCGAGTGATTCCGCCGATTCTAGCGGTCGCATCGGGAGGTGGGAACAAGACGCCGCAGATGATGGCCGACGTGCTGCGATACTGCGTCGAGAACAAGATGCCGTTCGACACGTATTGGGTGGATGCCGGCTGGTATGGAGCGCCGCACGAGGACGAGTTGTATTCCAACTGTGGGCCACACTGGGCGAAGTTCGTGGGCGACTGGCGGGTCAATACGACGACGCATCCGACCGGTGACCTGCTGCCGATTGCCACCGCGGTCCACAAGGCGGGCCTGAAATTCCTGCTCTGGTTTGAGCCGGAGCGCATGACCGATTCCGCGCCGATCCTGCAGACGCATCCGGAATACCGGCACGGGCAGCTCGTTGATTTCGGCAATTCCGAGGCGCTCAAGTGGATTCAAGGCACGGTTTACGGAATGATCGAGAAGCATGGAATTGATGTTTACCGCCAGGATTTCAACATGGATCCCGGCCCGGTCTGGCGGAAGATGGATGCGGCGGATCGCGTCGGGATCGCCGAGGCGAAACACATCGCCGGGATGTATCGGTTCCTCGACGACATGCGGGCGCGATTTCCGGACATCCTGCAGGAGAACTGCGCGTCCGGCGGGCGGCGCATGGACATGGAAATGATCGCACGCGCCCACACCTACTGCCGCAGCGACTACTACATCGGCCGCAAGCCGAAGGACGCCGCGTTCATCCTGGGGCAGAACGCGACGCTCAATCTCATGCCCTATTTGCCGTTCCAAGGCTGCGAGTTCAACTGCGTGCCGGTCGGCGACGATTACGCGGCGTTCAGCATCATCTCGTCGGGAACCGTCATCACGCCGTCCGATTTCGACGGCGGCATCCTCCGGCGCAAGATGACCGACGACGAAACGGCGTGGTTCAAGAAGGTCTTCGATGTCGCGGCCCGCATGAGGCCGTTCTACATGGGCGACTTCCACCAACTGACCGACGAGACCGGCGTCGGCGACGACGTCTGGTGCGCGTGGCAATGCGACCGGCCGGACCTGAAAGCGGGCTTCGCGATTTTCTTCCGGCGCGGCGCTGCGGCGGAGGAATCCCGGACGTTCAAGCTTGGCGGGATCGAGCCTAACGCGAAGTATGAGGTGGAAAGTTACGATGGCTCGAAGAGAACTGTAAAAGGCTCCGAACTGGCAAACTGGACAGTTAAACTCGAGCCGCGGTCGTTCCTGTTGGTGTTTTACCGGAAACAGTGAACACATGAAACCCACCCTCATACCCCTCGCCGCCCTGCTGCTGGCGCCGCTGGCTGCGCTGCATGTGGCAGATATGTCGAAACAATGTAAACTCGGGATACCGTCATGAATCCATCAGATAACTCCATCACCCGCCGCGAGGCGTTGAAAATCGGACTCGCTACGGTCCTCAACTCGGCGGTTGCGGCTCCCGGCGCGGCAGCGGCGGGCGCAGCCAGACAAGAACCCTTGGTCATTTCCTTCTGGATCTGGGCGTTGTGGGACACGGGAACCAATGGTTTCTTCAACGACCTCGAGCTGCGCATGACGGAGTTGGTCGAGCGCGGCTTCAACTGCATTCGGATCGAGGGTGGTGCGGGGATTACGCATGACGCCGGCGGCCGGCCGCGCGGGGAGCTGGAGTTCCTTGCCGCCCTCCCGGGCCACGGCCATTTCACCCGCCAGATGGAGCACATGACCGGCGGTCGCGTGGATCTGATGCGGCGACTGGTCACACTCTGCGCGGTCGCGCAACGTCACAAGGTCAAGGTGATCCTCTCGAGCTGGTATTTCCTGCACACGTTCTGGTTCACCGACGAGCGCGTGACGGCAGAGCTGCTGGGACTGCCACCGGAGGAGCGCTTCATCCGTTTCGCCCGAGGATTGGACCGGATTCTCGAAGAACTGAAACAGAAGGGCCTGGCCGACACCATTGCCGCCGCCGAGATATTCAACGAGGTGAATGGCTCGGAGTTCGTCTCCGGGGCGCAGCAAAAATCCACTGATGTGTTGCGCAAGTTCAGGAGCCTGCATGAAGAGGCTTTGGATTTCCTGAAGGCACGGCACCCGGATATCCGGTTCTCGCTGGACACCAGCTCGCCATGCGTCAATACCGATTTCGTCCCGCGCAACGCGCAGGTCTGGACGTTCCACAGCTACTACCTGTGGAGTGTCTATAATGTCTTCGAGCAGAACCTGCTCAGGGCCGACGCGGATCTTGCCGACCCCGCGCTCTACGCTCCGATCCGCCGTTTCCTGCGCCGGGATCTCGTGCCGTTCCAGACGATCCTCGACAGCCGCAAGGGGCGCCCCCCGATCAATCCCGGTTGGTATCGCCGCATCTGGCTGTATCGCAACCTGGAGCCGAACGCCATGCCGGAACTGGAGCGGCTGTTGGAAGAGAACCTGGAGAAGCACATCGCCGAATTCAAACAGAAGGCCACCGACGCGGTGGAGCAAGCCGTGAAACTGCGCGACAAGCATTTCCCCGGAATCCCGCTGGTGCTGGGCGAGGGCGCCAGCTACTGCGCGGATCATCGTCTCCGCTGGGAGGAGCGTTCCGACGCCTACTGGGAAGTCGTCGAACACGCCGCCCGCACCTGCCGCGAGCGCGGGTTGTGGGGTGCCGTGGCGCGCACCAATTCCGGTCCGGAAGACCCGGTCTGGCACGAATACCCCGAGCGACTGCGACGAGTTAACGCCGTATTCCTAGGCAAGAAACCGTAATCACCGGAGGAACGCGGACCGCTCGACAATGATGGCAACCTTTCACTCAACAAGCAAAATGGGCGCAACTCCCGTGGCTGGATCAAGCGACCGCTTCATCCTGAACACGCTGTTGTCCGCGAGAACCTCGGCACGAATCCCGTTGCCGAACGTCTGCTGCGCAACCTCTTGAACTACGCCGTGAGCCAATCCAAGTGAAGAAACAATCATGAATCGCCGGAAGTTTGACGCCGCCGATGTCGGCCTGAACAGCAGCCAAGGCGCGCTGTGGGAAGAGTGGAAAGCAAGACGGGAATATACGGCGTTGACTCGTGACCAAAGCTTCTCTAAATTCCGAGGTCAATTTTCCTATGGCCATGATGACAATACAGGCACCACCAGTGGCAGAAGATGGCTTGCAGCCCGCGCGACATCTTCCGCCTGCACATCCATGGGAGGAGTTTGCCGCTTTGGTGCGAGAGTTCCAACCCGATGTCGTTGTGCTCGTGGCGCGCAAGATGCCTCGGCTCGTGGAACTTTTCCACCTCGATTTTGGGCGTTCAGCCTTGGTGATCAGCGATCTTGCAGTGCCATTTGCCCATGCCTACTTCCGAAATGCGAAAGTGGCGGTGATAGACGATACCGTCAACGTCGGCAGCACGTTGGAGCATGTTGCGGGGTGCGTTCGTGCTTGTGGAGCACGCGAGGTCGAATTGTTTTCGCTCGGCCGCAGGACTGGAACACCGGAATCGCTAAAGGTGCGTTGCGTCTACCCCGATCCCTTAACCGATGAACAATATGATCGGCTGGTTGGCAGCGTGCCCGAGGCGATTTCTGTGTTGGCCAAGCCCTACGATCTTGTATTCCCCTCGATTCCCTGCCGTTTGAACGTGCCTTATCGCTCGGCGGGGCAGGTTGTGGCTTGGTTGCGCGAGACGCAAGGCCACGCCAGGGTTCATTACCTAACACCGCAATTTGGGCACGCCGGATTAGCGCGCGTGACTGTGGACTTGAGAGGTGACGGTTGTGGAAATTATAAGTTGCGGCTTTACTTCGACGAGCGATCTGGCATCTGCAACGTGGTGCCGTTTGCTATTCCGCCGCATCTGTCTGACGGTGCTTTCACGATAACATCGCCTTCGGCACGTCGGCTTTTTCGACGCTTGGAAGGTGCGCTTCGCGACGCCCCGCAAGGTGCAAGCCTTTGGGAAGGTGAAGCGCTTTGCCAAGCGCGCCTGTTCGCCGCCTCTCTCGAGCAGGGACTGCGCTTGCTGGATGACCTTGATGATGTGCTGACCCTACGCGGCTGCGGCGAGTTCGACCAGACAGATGCTGCCATGCTGTTTGGTCCAGCGGCGGCGGCAGACGATTTTATCGTTTGCAAGGAGCAAGAACCTGCCCCGATCAAGGTCGAGTGCCCTGTATCGGGTGAATCGCCTTTCTTGCAACGGTTCTGTCGCCCCGACATCCTTGCTCGCATTCATGCTCAGGCTGACGGCGACGATCATCTATCACTTTTCAAGGCGCTCTTCGATGTGCTAGCCGAGCTGGTGGGCGCATCGAACCCCAAGGCTTACTCGTTCGGCTGGCCTTATTCGCCTGAAGAGATTCAGAAGAAGCCCTACTTGCGTCTGCGCATTGGGCCAGCATTTGACGATCTTGTCGCCATCATGGCCAATCTGGTGTCAGCAAAAGGGAACAATGCTCGCGTGCTGCCGCTGCGCAATCTGGTGAGCGCCTTGCTGGACTATGGAATCGATTGCGGCGCGGTCGTGCCAGCACTTACCAACTACAACGGAAGCTTCCACCGAGTTTACCGCAAAGGCGAGGCTGGTCTGCACGAAAAGGCGGAAAACCGCATGTTGTTTGCTTGGAGTAGCTCAGGGCGGTGGCTCTCGTTGACGAACTTCACCAAGATTAATGCAATCTTGGCGTTCTGCGAAGACTACGAGCCCGTGCTTTCGCCTAGAGCACTCCAGCGCGGCAATGTTGCATCTTTGCAGGCAACGGTCCTCGACTTGGACGAGCCTGAGGTTTCGCACTATTTGCGCGATACTGGAAAATTGTCTCGACGGGAGGCAACAACGCCAGGCTCACGGTAGCCAAGGGAGGGTCAGTGGCGGAGCATTACCTTTACTTTCCAAAAACCGAAGTAGTTCCAAAAACTGGAACCCAAGGGGATCTCGTCTATGCTGATGCCTTCGCGCAAGTTGCTGAGGTGCTTCACGACTCGGGCGAGTTAGAGAATCTCACGCTGCTCCTTTCCACCTGCCGCAATGCTTATCTCACAGTTAATGCGCTCTTCGTGGACCTAACGATGGTGCTCGGCCGCGGGAGCAACCGCTCCTTGATCGAACGGGCGCTTTACCACCTTCAACAACGCGAAGTGGGGAAGGCATCGGATTCTCTTGATGGTGTTTCGATGGGGCTGAACATCTTCGATCAGAAGCTGCGGGTGTGGAACAATCGTGAGGTATTGCAGGCAAAGCTGCAATCTACCCTAGGAGCCAAGCCTTTGGCCGTTCGCAGTCGTTTCGAGCGTTTGATGCACTCGGTTTGGACGCGCGACCCGAGCACCGATCAGAAATGGCTGCCGAAGTATTATGAGTTTTCTACGGTGGAACCCGACGCGATGAAGCGTCTTTTGGAGGTTCTGCACTCTTCGCGCGAAGTGCTCGGTGCCGTGGTTGCCGTTGCCCGCGTTATGGTAGCGCTTCCTGGCGTTTCGGCAGAGGCCCTTGCCACAGCCACGAATCAAGAACAACTCAATTTGTTAGATACTGCTGCCGGTCGACGACCTCCTGCAGGGCCATCCCCCAAAGAACGGTGGGATGCCATCGGGGCCGCTTTGCGCTTACATGCGGCTTTGCTGGAAATGAAGATCGAATCAGGAGACGATGGCGAAATTGTGGTGTGGCAAGATGATAAGGGCGCGGCGGCCAATCTGGCGCTACAACCCGCTCCAAACGCAACTGGTTTGCCACTGCTTGGCGCGTTCCTCGATCACCTCGGCCGCCAAGTATCCCTCGCATATAATCGCCTTCTGGTCTTTCGCCCGAACATTGCCCTTCCGCCACTACCGAAAGTCTTCAAAGTAGATTTGACCGAACCGGTTAAGCAGGCCGAGGCGACACCCCTACCCGCCGTGCGTGTGCGCCCATGTGGGGAGCGTCTGCCGCAAAGGGTCAAGATTGCCTTACCGCAAGTGGGCATCCCGAAAAGCTTTTACAATTTCTCCGACTTTAAATTTGTCGAAGGCTGCGCACATGCTCAAGAGGTCGAACACGTGGCTGAGGCCATGATCACAAAGGCCGCTGAGAGCGGTGCCAATGCGATCATCTTTCCAGAATACTTTCTTCCACGCGCTGCCGCTCAGTCACTTGCCCAAAGAGCCTCGGATGCTGGTTTGGTGATAGTTGGTGGGCTTGAGGGTGCTCTAGGCGGAGGCGCACGGCTGATTAACGAGGTTATCATTCAACTTCCAGGCGAGCGGCGCTGGGAGCATCAGCGAAAGCAGGATGCCTCAGTTTATGAGCCAACATTGACGCCGACGGATCAACTGGTGCTGATGCAGAACACGTCTATTGGCACCTTTGGCGTGGTTGTCTGCAGTGATTATCTACACTGGAATGTTCCCGCTGCATTGGCTGACAAGACGCGAGAACTGCATTTCCTTTTTGTGTGCTGCTGCAATCCCAATCCCGATCTTTTCACGCAACTCGCAGTAGCCGATTCTGCCCGGCTTTACTGCCACGTTGTGATTGCAAACAACTGCGTTGACGGAGCGGACCCTGCAAAAGCTTCCAGTCGGGGCACCCTTGTCTGCTCGCCGAAAACTCGAGACCCGGTGCTGAAACCGCTACAGTCGATTCCCCTTAATCTACGGCTTGACGGAGTCGACGCGGCGCTGACAGTCTACGACGTCTCAGTCGAGGACATCCTGACGTCGCGCACGCGAAACGCTCATGGCTATCTGCCCATTCCCACGTTGCGGAAGCCGCTATGATTTCGTAGTAACAGCGGCGGCTTCGACACTTGATAACCCAGCGGTTGATCGGAGCAAGAGAAGAGTGTCCAGCGCCAGCGTTGGCGCGCTGAATGCATCAGCAGCTTCGCCATTAATCGGTCTGGACACGCCGCCGTGAATTGGTGCGCGATCAGAAGTGGCGGACAACATTGCGTCGGCGCGAAACAACACATGGCCAGACAGGAGTCTCTGGCCTACGATCACAACTTCCAGACACGCGACCATGAAACAAATCTTCTCGCTCAACCATGCCGCCAGCCAATCCAAGTGAGGAACCAGCAATGAAAACAGCATATCCACTTCTGCTCTCCCTCCTCGTAGCTGCAACCGGCGGCATCTGCGGCGCGGCCGGCGAATCGGCCGGTGGCGGATTCGACGCGTGGGCGCGCGCGGCGTTCTTCGGCGAGCCGATGGCAAAGGCGCCCGCGGCGTTGGGGCTGGAGGTGCGGCGGCAGGACCACGGCGAGTTCCAGAAGAACCAGTCGGTGATGAAGACGCCGCTGCGGCTTGGCGGGAAGAGCTACAAGCACGGCCTTGGCACGCATTCGGTCAGCGAGATCGTCGTGCGACTGGAGAAGGCGGCGAAGCTGTTCGAGGCGGAGGCGGGGATTGACAACAACTACGATACCGGTGGCAAACGCGGCAGCGCGGTGTTCGCGATTGAGGTCGGTGGCAAGGAGGCGTTTCGCTCCGGCGTGCGGCGAGGCGGCGACGGGCCGCTACCGGTGCGCGTGGAGCTTGGCGGCGCGAAGGAGTTCACGCTGCGCGTGTTCGATGCGGGCGACGGGCCGAGCCACGACCAGTCGGATTGGGCAGAAGCGGCCGTGACGTTCGAGGATGGCACGCACAAACGGCTGGATGAGTTGCCGGCGGTGATTCCGACTCTCGCGCTCGCGACGACGCTGCCGTTTTCGTTTATCGTTGGCGGCAAGCCGAGCGCGGAATTGTTGCACTCGTGGAAGCGGACGCGCGATGGACAACGGCTGACGTTTCGCGACGACGCAACGGGGTTGGAAGTATGCTGCGAACTGACGCTTTGGCCGGAGTTCTCGGCCGTGGAGTGGGTGCTGCGTTTTCGGAACACGGGCGCGGCGGACTCTGCTATCATTGAGGCGATCAAGCCGCTCGACCTGCGCATCGCCATGCCGATGAAGCGCGAGGTAACGCTCCATCGTTCTCACGGCAGCACGTGCAAGGCGACCGACTTCCTGCCGGTGGACGAGGAGTTGACGGACAAGACGGACTTGCAGCTCGCACCAAACGGCGGGCGGTCGTCGGACGGTTGCCTGCCGTTCTTCAACCTCGATTGGGGCGATGGCGGCTTGGTCGGCGCAATCGGCTGGTCGGGGCAGTGGGCGATGAACGCCAAGCGGGCGAAGACCGAACTGACACTCCAGGCCGGCCAGCAGACGACGCGGTTGAAGCTGCGCCCCGGCGAGAGCATCCGCACGCCGCGCATCCTGCTGGTGCGTTGGGACGGCGGGGATCGCTTGCGCGGCCACAACCTGTTTCGCCGGCTGATGCTGGCGCACTACGTGCCGCGCGTCGGCGGCGAGGTGGCGTTGCCGCCGCTGACCCAGAACACGTGGTTCACGTTCAACCAAGGCAACGACGTGACCGAGCAGAACCAGTTCGAGGCGATGGAAAGCATGGCGCGCATCGGCGTGGAATCGTATTGGCTCGACGCGGGCTGGTTCGAGGGCGGCTGGCCGACGGGCGTGGGCAGTTGGGTGCCGAAGGCGGCGGCGTTTCCGCGCGGGCTGAAGGCGGTCGGCGACGCGGCGCGCAAGAAAGGCATGGGCTTTGTGCTGTGGTTCGAGCCGGAGCGCGTCAATCCCGCCAGCCGCATCGCGAAGGAACATCCGGAGTGGGTCCTGCGCGCGGGCGCGGGCGACGGCTTGTTCAACCTCGGCGATCCCGCGGCACGGCAGTGGCTGACTGATTTTATTTCGCGCTGCATCAGCGATTGGAGCATCACCGTGTTCCGGCAGGACTTTAACATCGCGCCGCTGCGGTTCTGGCAAGCGGCCGACGCGCCCGACCGGCAGGGCATCGCGGAGAACCGCTACGTCGAGGGCCTCTACACGATGTGGGACGAACTGCGACGGCGGCATCCGAAGCTGACGATTGACAATTGCTCCAGCGGCGGCCGACGGATTGATCTGGAGACGTGCAGCCGCAGCTATCCGCTCTGGCGCAGCGACACGCAATGCTGCGGTCGGGCCATGCCCATGCAGGACCAGGTTCAGACCGCTGGCCTGAGCCTCTACGTGCCGTTGCACGCGGCGGGCGTGTGGAGTTTCGACCCGTATCCGTTCCGCAGCGTCGTCACGACAGGCACGAGCATCTGCCAGGACTTGCGGAAGATGGACGAGGCGACGGTGCAGCAAGCCAAACGTGCTGTCGCCGAGATGAAGAGGCTGCGACCGCTCTGGCAGGGCGATTACTATCCGCTCTTCAACATCAGCCTCGACGAAACGCAATGGTGCGGCTGGCAGTTTCACCGCGCCGACCTCGGCAAAGGTTTCGCGATGGTGTTCCGCCGCCAGCGCAGCCCGTATTCGCTCGCGCAGGTGGCGTTGCACGGCCTTGACTTGCAGGCGGCATACACCGTGAACTTCGTGGACGCCGACCGCACCGAGGTTCTCACCGGCGCGCAGTTGGAGGCATGGCAGGCGGCAATTGACACGCCCGCCAAGAGCCTGCTGATCATTTACGAGCGGAAACGTGATTGACGCGCCTACGCGCTGGCGGTTTCAATTGCGGTGTGCGGTGCCAAACCATAAATACCTTTCGCTTTCTGCAAAAGTTGCCAATGGCGCTGGCAACGACAAGTTTCACGGCCTCCGCCGATCCGCCCGCAAACGACTTTTTTAATCGCACGAAAACGCCAATTGCTCCGCAACCGGGAAACCATGTCCGCCTAGTCTTGTTCGACACCCCGTCGCGACGCATTCCATAAAATCCTGACAACCATTAACGGAAACACACAATGAAAACAACCCGACGCCAATTCATCCGAACGACTGCTTCCACCATCGCGCTCTTCAACATCATCCCTCGTCACGTCCTCGGCGGGCCGAAGTTTGTTCCGCCCAGCGAGAAGATCAACATCGCGCTCGTCGGCGCTGGCGGACAGGGGCGCTCCAACCTCCGCGCGCTGTTCCACGAAGCCGACGCGCAGTTCGTCGCCGTGGCCGATCCGGCGGAGCAGTGGGACCTGGACCCGTTCTACTATCGCGGTCTCGGCGGCCGCAAGCCGGTGCGCGCTGAAATTGAGAAGCATTACGGCGAGAAGACACCAAACTTCCGCTGCGCCGAATACGAGGACTTCCGCGTGATGCTGGAGAAGGAGAAGGGGATTGACGCCGTGCTCTGCGCCACGACTGACCACCTGCACGCTTACGTTTCGGTTCTGGCGATGCGCGCGGGCAAGCATGTCTATTGCGAGAAGCCGCTCACGCACAACATCTGGGAGGCACGGCAGGTGGCGCGCGTCGCGAAGGAGACTGGCCTCGCCACGCAGATGGGCAACCCCGGCCATTCACGCGTCGGCATCCGGTTGACGTGCGAGTGGATTTGGGACGGCGCCATCGGCACGGTGCGCGAAGTCCACGCGTGGGTCGGCGCGAACCGTTGGAACAAACAACTCACCGGCTGCCCGACGGGAACGCTGCCGGTGCCTGCGGGCTTGAACTGGGACCTCTGGCTCGGCCCACGCGAGCCGCGTCCGTGGCATCCAGCCTATGCGCCGGTGACGTGGCGCGACTTCTGGCAGTTTGGCAACGGCGCGCTCGGCGACTTCGGCTGTCACGACCTCGACTCTGCTTGCTGGGCGCTCGACCTGCGCGAGCCGATCAGCGTCGAGGCGTGTCCTGCCGGCAACATGAACGAGGAAATCGCGCCGCACGGTCAGGTTTGCTACTACCACTTTGGCGCGCGCGGTGACAAACCGCCTGTGAAGGTCACGTGGTATGACGGCGGGCTGAAACCGGCCTGCCCGGAGGAAACGGAAGGCCAGCCGCTACCGAGCCGCGGCGTGCTCTTCGTTGGTGACAAGGGTCTCATGCTCTGCGAAGGCGCGGGCGGCCAGCCGCGGTTGCTGCCGCTCCAAAAGACGCGCGCCTACAAGAAACCCGCCGAGAGCCTGCCGCGCTCGAAGGGCCACCATCGCGACTGGCTCGACGCCATCAAGGGCGGACCGGCGGCCAGCTCCAATTTCGAATACGGTGCGCGTCTCACCGAGCTGTCGCTGCTCGGCACGGCGTCGTTGCGCGCCGGCTGCAAGCTCTACTGGGACGCGGCGCAGATGAAGGCCCGAGGCGTGCCCGCTGCCGACGCCATCTTCAGAGGCACGTATCGGAAAGGTTGGGAGATTGTATGAATTTGAAACATCTCGTCCCGTTCTGCCTCGCGTTGGCCTGTCTGCCGGCCGCGCGCGCTGCCGACACACCGCCGCCCGCCAATCCTGCCGCCGTCGAAGAAGTCCACGCCGGCAAACGGAAGACCGCCCATGCGACGTGGTGGGGCTTCGATCCCGCTGACTCCACCGCCGCGCTGCAGGCCGCCATCAACTCCGGTGCGCGCAAGCTCATCGTCGCAAACACCGGCGCGACGTGGGTCGTGGACAAATTGCAGTTGGCGAGCAACCAGGAGATCGTGTTTGAGAAAGGTGTCGTCGTCCAAGCGAAGCGCGGTGCGTTCAAGGGAACGGGCGATGCGCTCTTCTCGGCGTCGTCGAAGACCAACATTACGCTGACCGGCTACGGCGCGACGCTGAAGATGTGGAAGCAGGACTACGACGACAAGACGCAATACAAACACGCCGAGTGGCGGCACGTGCTCAACTTTCACAGTTGCGCGCACGTCCGCGTCACCGGCCTGACGCTGGCCGACAGCGGCGGCGACGGCATCTACCTCGGCGTCGCGCGCCGGGGCGTGCCGTGCTCCGACGTGGTCATCCGCGACGTGGCGTGCGTCAACAACTACCGGCAGGGCATCAGTGTCATCAGCGCGCGCAACCTGCTCATCGAGCGCTGCGTGTTCAAGGATACGTGGGGCACGGCGCCGGAGGCGGGCATTGATTTCGAGCCAAACCACGAGTCGGAAGAACTGGCCAACTGCGTCATGCGCAACTGCGTCTCCGAGAACAACCGCGGCGACGCCTACGTGCTCTACCTACGGCCGTTGAAGGCGGCCTCCAAGCCGATCTCCATCCGCATCGAGAACTGCCGCTCCATCGGCTGCCGGCGCTCGGCGGGTTTCATCACCGGCAATGACAGCGACGCCGCCGGCGTCAAGGGCACGATGGACTTCATCAACTGCAAGTTCGAGTCAGCCCAGCAGGCTGGTATCATCGTCGGCGACAAACCGGCCAGCGGCGCGCGCGTGAGCTTCGTGAACTGTGCCATCATCAACGCCGCCACCAACCAGCCAGCAGCAGCACCGATTTCATTGTCGAGCAGTTCGAGTGCAACGGAAGACCTCGGCAATATTCGGTTCAGCAATTGCACCATCACCGACCCACACGACCGGTTACCAATGTCTTATCACGACATGTCTGGTGGTGCAGGACTGCGCGACCTCACTGGCACACTCATCGTCAAGCGCGGCAACAAGACCGTCAAGCACACGCTCACGCCGAAACTGATCGCGGAGTGGATGCCGCACCGCAGCTTCAAACAAATCACGAAGTTCGCCACCAAGGGCGTCCGCTTCGAGCCAGCGCTGCCGAGCGCGACGCCCGATACCAAACGACGCTCCACCGCCCGCCAGCGCGAGTTGTCGGAATGGTTGCTCTGGGCCGAAGCTGACCAGCAGGCTGCGTTCACCGTCCTTATCCGCCCCGTCGGCAAAGGCACGCCCCGACCCGCGCCCGTGACCCTCATTGCGCCGTCCGGCAAGCTCACGAAGCTGAAGGATGCGCAGGGCGACGGCGAAACCGCCTACACTTTCCAAGCCACCGAAACCGGCGCGCACAAGATCATCTGCGAGCCGCACAACTGGACCGCAACCATGAACTCCGCCACCCACCGCGTCTGCATCTACTCAACAAGCGGCTCCATCCATTTCCTCGGCACCACCGGCGAGTATTTCTTTTGGGTGCCAGCGGGCACAAAGGAGTTTGCGGTGAAGGTGTCGGGCGACAATGCCGGCGAGCGCATCAAGGCCGCACTGCGCGACCCCGCCGGTAATGCCGTCGAGGAAAAGGACAGCATCGCCGAAGCTCACCAGTTCGTTGCCAAGCCCAAGAGTGATTCCGGCGGCGAAATCTGGAGCCTGCGTCTCGACAAGCCCAGCATCGGCGTCGTCGAAGACTTCCACGTCCAACTCCAAGGCGTTCCGCCGGTGTTCTCGCACACCAAGGAGTCGCTCCTCAAGCCAGCGAAGTGAACCGCTTGCGTTCCATAATCCAACAATGAACCACCCAATCAAACTTCTTCTCGTTTGTGTCTTGGCGGGTGTGTTCTGCTCAGTTGCTTGTTCAATGGCGGTCGCGCAGCAAGTGGATAGTCTGACAGGTGAGGTCAGAACGGTTCATATCACAGGCAAACGACATACCTTCGAGGAGTCTCTTCCCATCATCAGTGCGATGTTAAAGAGTCAGGACAAGAAACAACGTGAAGAGGCCATGGGTGCAGCCCAATATTGGGGCCACGATTTGAAGAACTCAGCCATAGTTACTCAACTCATTGACCACTTTCCGAAAGAGAAAGATTACGAACTCAGAATAGAGCTGTTGCGGACTCTTTGCACCATATCGGATCGGCGGGCGGTGGGAGTGTTCAGGCAAGCAGCGGCGTCTTCCGATATGATGTTGCGAGTAGGAGGCGCAGTTGGTCTGGCGGACCACGAACCAACCGAGGCTGTTCCTATGTTGTTGGATCGCATGCTAGAAACCTGGAATCCAATGTTGGTTAATGCAGCTTATATGACGATTCAAGAGCTTGCACACTTCAGCGCGCCAAAACCTCCGTTTAGTGCGTGGATGTTCCCAATCACCAAAAAGAAATATCGGGAGGAATTTCTACAGTGGTGGCACGCGAACAAAGACCGGCTTATTACCGAATGGAAGGCCAAGCATCCCAGCGAACAAGAAGTAAAATCGCCAGAAGCTGCAACCGCCGTTCACACAACTGCCCCAGCGCCGGGAGCGGCCCCCGAGTTGCCAAAGCCGCCGACACAGAAATGACCTGACACCTTGCCGCCAACTGGCGGTTGTCGGCTTGTTCTAGCGAACTGCGTGTATTTGGAAAGAAACCATGAAAGACCTAATCAAATGTCTGATGATTGGCGCAGCGATAGCAGTTGTCTGTGAAGCCGCGGACTCCACCGCTGGCGGTTCGTTTGAGGCGTGGCAGCGGCATCGCGACGCGATGGCGGCGGATAGTTCGCTCGCGCGGTTCTACACGTTCGAGAACGTGAACGGAGGCACCGTGTCGGCGACGGGCGCGACAGTGCCCCTGAGCTTCAAGCTCCAGCAGAAAGCTGGCGTGCCGGCGGAGCAACTGCGCGTCGTCGAGGGCCGCTGGTCGCAGAAGAAGGCTGTGCGGCTCGACCAAGGCTGCCTTGCGGCGGAGCCGTTCGCAGTGGCGAAGAAGTCGTTCACGGCGGCAGCTTGGGTGAAACTCAACGGCCCCGGCGTGCACCGCGGCAACAACGCGTCCACTAACGGCACGCTGCTCTCCACCGGCACCGGCTATTGGGACGGCTGGCGTTTGACAGTGAATTATCCACTCCGCACGCTCGGCTTTGAAATCGGCCGTCCGAAACCGTTGCATTCGATCGGCATCCAAGCCAGCGGAGCAATGAGCGATGGCGTGTGGCATCATTTGGCGGCCAGTTGGGACGGGCGCGAGATGCGCATCTACGTGGACGGCATGCTTGCCGCCTCCGGCCCGTATGACGGCGATTACACGCCGCCGCCGCAGGGTGGCCAGTTCCGCGTCGGCTATGCCAACCACGGCATCGGCTCGGTCGTGCTGGACGTGGACGAGGTGGCCATTCACAGCCGCGCGCTGTCCGCCGCGGAAATCCTGCACGCCGTCGAGTTCTGCGGCCCGAAAGCGCCGGGCGCGCGGCGCAACCTTGCGCGAGCCTGCCGCGAGCGGAGAGACTTCGCTGGCGCTCGCGAGCACTACCGCGCGCTGCTGGAATCGCCCGCCCTCGGCCTGCACGACCGGCTCAACGTGCTCTTTGATCTGGGCCAACTTTGCTGGCAGGCACGCGACCTCGCGGGCGCGCGGGCCGCCTATGCGCAAATCGCGGTGGCAAAGGACGCGCCAGCGCATTACCGGAGCGTGGCGCTGGTGCGAATCGCGGCGAGCTACGCGCAGCAGAAAGACTGCGCCGCAGCCAAAGCGGAGCTTGCCAAGGTCGCCGCGATGACCGACGCGCCAGCGCATCACAAACGGGAAGCGGTGGAGCGGGCGAAGGAACTCGAACGAATCGAGCAAGGCCAGCCTGCCCGCGACTTGGCAAGCTCACGAATGCAGCCGCCGGAGTGGCCGACGTCCGCCGTCACTCTTTTCGTCTCGCCGAAGGGCGACGACAAGAATCCGGGAACCAAAAACCAGCCTTTCGCGACTCTGGAGCGCGCCCGGGACGAAATCCGAAAGCTGAAGAAGGGTGGTGTCACTGTTTTCATTCGTGGCGGCAAGTATCCGGTGAAGCAGACGTTCAAGCTCACCGCCGAGGATTCCGGAACCGAGCAAGCGCCCATCGTCTATGCCGCGCTCGACAAGGAGACGCCGCGTTTTACGGGCGGCGCGCGCGTCACTGGTTTCACGCGCGTCACGGATCCAGCGGTGCTGGCGCGGTTGCCGGAGGCAGCGCGCGGCAAGGTCTGGCAGGCGGACTTGAAGGCGCAGGGTATCGGCGACCTCGGCCAGTTCGAGTTGAAGGGAACCTACGGCGCGAGGCGCAGGCAGCCGGTGTTGGAACTGTTCTTCGACGGCAAGGCGATGGAGATCGCACGCTGGCCGAACGACAGCTTCGTGATGACCGGCGAAGTATCTGGCCCGCAGCAGACCGACAAGCGCGGCCGGACGCACTCGATCGGCGGCCAGTTCATCTATGACGGCGACCGGCCCGCGCGCTGGAAGGGCGAGAGCGACGCGTGGCTCTACGGCTACTGGTTCCACGATTGGGCCGACTCCTATGAGAAGATCGCCTCCATTGACACAACGCAGCGGCTTATCGCGCTCGCGCCGCCGTTGCACAGTTACGGTTTCGCCAAGAACCGGCGCTACTGCGCGCTGAACCTGCTGTCGGAGATTGACCGGCCCGGCGAATGGTATCTCGACCGCAGCCGCGGCGTGCTCTACTTCTGGCCGCCGGCCAACCCAAACCGCGCGGCAGTGGAGATCTCGATGTTCGTCGCGCCGTTCGTGGAACTGGATGGCGTCGCGCACGTCGCGTTTCGCGGCCTGACGTGGGAGACGGGCCGCGACGACGGCATGCGCATCAAGGGCGGCGAGCGTTGCCTGCTGGCGGGCTGCACGGTGCGGAATCTTGCCGGCGATGGCGTCACAGTCGAGGGCGGCAAGGAGCACGGCCTGCTAGGTTGCGACATCTATAATATGGGTCGTGGCGGCATGATCCTGCGCGGCGGCGACCGCCGGACGCTGGCGCCCAGCGGCCATTTCGTCGAGAACTGCGACATCCACCATCTCTCGCGGATTGACCACACCTACACGCCCGCCGTGCTAGCCAACGGCGTCGGCATCCGCATCGCGCACAACCTCATGCACCACATTGGCAGCAGCGCCATGCGCGTCGAGGGCAACGACCATCTCGTCGAGTTCAACGAGGTCCACCACGTCGTGCTGGAGTCCGACGATCAGGGTGGCGTGGACGTGTTCGGCAACCCGACCTATCGCGGCGTCGTCTATCGCCACAACTTCTTCCACCACATCGGCAGCGGGCGCTCGTGCGGTTCGGCAGGTATCCGGCTCGACGACGCCATCAGCGGCACGCTCATCTACGGCAACATCTTCTGGCGCTGCGCCGACGGCAACTTCGGCGGCGTGCAGATCCACGGCGGCAAGGACAACATCGTGGACAACAATCTCTTCGTGGACTGCAAACAAGCCATCAGCTTCTCGCCGTGGGGCCAAAAGCGTTGGGAGCAGTTCCTGGGCGAACCGATGGCCGCCGGCGCGCTGAAGCAGGTGGACATCACCCAGCCGCCCTACTCCACCCGTTATCCCGAACTGACCGCCCTCCGCGAGAACGCCGACGCCAACCACATCTGGCGCAACCTCGCCGTCCGTTGCGGCAAGTTCGCCGTCCGCGACCGCGGCGTGAACGACTTCACGGACAACCAAGTGGCAAGCAGCAATCCCGGCTTTGCGAACGCCGCGAAAGGCGACTTCCACTTGAAGCAATCCGCCGCCGCCGCCATCGGCTTCGCGCCGATTCCGTTCGACGAGATTGGCCTCTACCGCGACGACCTGCGCAAACGCCTACCGTAAACGCCGTCCGCTGGAGGCGCGATCAGTGGTGTTCTTCTGGAACTGGCTTGGAGTCAAACCCGTCTTGCTCTTGAAGAAAATAGAGAAGTAGCTGGCTGATTCAAAACCGAGCCGCTCGGCAATCTCACTGATGGTCTCGTCGCCCTGGCTGAGAAGCTTCTTGGCGCAATCCAGTTTGAGACGCAGGAAATAGCCCTTGGGTGACAACCCGGTCTCCTTCTTGAACGCTTTGCGAAACCAGGAGTAACTCACGTGCAGTTCATTGGCCACGCTTTCGATGACAAAGTCCGCGGCGGACAGATGGGACTTCATCATGCAGCATGCCTGCTCGACCTTGAGCGCGCGGTAACGCTCCGGGTCCCGCGCGGTCCGGTCGCGCAGGCGGCGGGCGATCTCCCGCGCGGCTTCGTTCAGTTTCTTCGCAAAACCGGGCATGGTCCGCGCCGTGACCTTTTCCGAAGGCCCCGTGGTCCAGATGGTGGCGACGGGGTAGCCGTTCTCATTGAGGATGGGAACCCCCACGCAATGACATCCCATGAACTCTTCCGCGAAATCGGTCGTGAAACCCTGTTCGCGGCTTTGCTTCAAGTGCTTCTTGAACGTCGCCCGATCTGTGATGGTGTTGTCGTTGAAGCGGGTGAACGGATACGTGGCGAGCAGCGCGTCGAGTTCCGCATCGGGCAGCCAAGCGATCAGGGCTTTGCCGGGAGCGGAAGCGTGCAACGGAAACTCGTAGCCGGGATGGAAGGTGAAGCCCAGTCCCCTGTGTAGCGGCGTCAGGCTGAGCACCCGTCCGGCTTGCTTCCCTGCCGCAAGCACGCCCACGCCCACGGTGCAGTCAATGGCCGCCTCGACCTGCTCCATCGGGCGATGCGAAAGCTGAATCAGTATCTCGTCGTCTGTCATCGCGCTCCGTGCGTAGCCCCATGTTAAAACCAAACCGGGAAGAGGGAAGGAAAAAACACCATCCCGCGCTCCGGCCAGAATCTGATAATGCTTTGGCCAGAAACTCTATGGCGTGGAAGGAGGAGCGTTTGGTAGATTATCGGCCGGTCCGACAGGCATAACTGCGCCACAAAATGAAACCAATTATCCGTATCGCGGCCTTTCTGTTGGCGGCTCTGCCTGCCCTTGCAGTGGAGGAGTTCAACATCGAAGCCCGCGATGTCGACGACGGCACCGTGCGCGTGAGCCTGCCGGGCCAGCCGTATGCCGACGGTCACTCCTGCATCTGGCACGGCGGCGTGTCGCCGGATCGCGCGGAGTATGTGATCGAGTTTCCCGTCACGGCGAACTACACGCTCTCCGCGTTGTATGCGGCGCACGACTCGCGGCCGGTGGAAATCAGCGTGGACGGGAAGGTGGCGCACAAAGGGTTCGCCGGCGTGACGGGCAGTTGGCAAACGAAGTCGGCCAAGTGGGAGAAGCAATGCACGCTGCGCATCGAGCGCGGCACGCACAGCATCGTGCTCCAGCGCGATGGGGCGTTTCCACACATTTGCGCCCTGCGGCTGCAAGTGCCCGATGGCGCGAAGCTGAGGCGGCTCAGCCCGGAGCAACGCGCCGCGCGGGCGCAGCAAGCGCGCGTGCAGGCGCAACTCGCCGTGTTGAACGGCATCAACCTGGAAGCCGTGCGTCTGGCGATTGATGACATGGAAAACAGTTTTCCCGGCCGTTACGACGCCGCGCCGCACCGCAAGGCGCTGGCGGAGTTTGGGCGGCAGCGCGCGGAGTTGTTGAAAGCCGGCAAAGAGATTGATCCTGCCGCGGTCAAGAAAGTCATGGCCGGCGTCCGCGCTGCGCTGTTGGCCAATCCGCTGCTCGACGGCGATAAACTGCTCGTGGTGCGGCGCGCCCCGGCCAGCAGCACCGCTTTCATACCGGCGAATTATTTGTGTCATGCGTCCATCGCCCCGGAACAGCGCACGAACTGGGACAACGAAATCGCCGTGCTCTCCAATCTGCGCGGACAGCCGAAACTGGAGCGGCTCCACAAGCCAACTGGCAACCGCATCCTGCGCGACGTCCGGCTCGATTTCGGCGGCGACCAACTGCTCTTCTCCAGCGTGGACGAGCACAAACGCTGGGCGGTTTTCCAAGTTCGCAGCGATGGCAACGGCGTGCAGCAGTTGACGCCGACGAACTATCCCGACCTCGATTTCTTTGACGCCTGTTATCTGCCCGACGGACGCATCATCGTGGCCTCGACGGCCAACTACCACGGCGTGCCTTGCCTGGGCGGCAATCACCAGGTTGCGACGCTCTACCTGCTCAATCCCGCAACGGGCACACTGCGGCAATTGACGTTCGACCAGGACCACGGCAACGACCCGGTCGTGCTCAACGACGGCCGAGTATCGTATCAACGCTGGGAATACAGCGACATTCCGCACTACTTCTCGCGCCGGCGGATGAGCATGAACCCCGACGGCACCGGCCAGCTCGCGCTCTACGGCAGCAACTCGTGGTTCCCGACCGCGTTCCGTTTCGCGAAGCCCGTGCCCGATCATCCGAGCCGGCTGGTCGGCATCATCAGCGGCCATCACGATCACGGCGATTGCGGCCGGATGGCGTTGATTGATCCGGCGCTGGCCGGTGCGTATCCGTTCCGTTACCGGCCCGCGTCGAAAGAGTGGGGCGAGGAAGGCAAGCCCATCGCCGTGACGCCGGAGATTCTGCCGGCGGAACAGACTGGCTTCCTGCAACTCATCCCCGGCCGAGGCAAACCGGTCGCGGGCACGGTCTGCGACGCCATCATCAATCACCACTACCTCAAGGAGCTGCCCTCGCTGACCACGCATCCCCATCCGCTCAGCAGCAAGTATTTCCTCGTCTCAATGAAGCCAACGCCGCAAAGCCTCTGGGGCATCTACCTCGTGGACGTATTCGACAACGCAACGCTCATCGCGGAGTTTCCGGGCGCGGCGCTGTTCGAACCGCAGCCGCTCGCCGCGTGCAAGCGCCCGCCGGTAATTCCCGATCGCATCGCGCCGGAGAGCCGGACGGCGGAAGTTCACATCGCCGACATTTACAGCGGTCCCGGCCTGCAAGGCGTGCCGCGCGGCACGGTGAAGAGCCTGCGCGTGTTCGCCTATCACTTCGGCTACCTCAACAAAGCCGGTTTCGACCTCATCGGCATCAACTCCGGCTGGGATGTGAAGCGCGTGCTCGGCACGGCGTGCGTCGAGGCCGACGGCTCCGCGTGTTTCCAGATTCCAGCGAACACGCCGATTTCGCTCCAACCGCTCGACAGCGAAGGCCGCGCGGTGCAACTGATGCGCAGTTGGCTGATCGGGATGCCGGGCGAGCGCGTCTCGTGCGTCGGCTGTCACGAGCGACGGATGGAGACGCTGCCGTTGCAGCGAGCCGCCGCCGATAAGCGCAAGAGCGAGCCGCTCCAGCCGTGGTATGGCCCGCCGCGGCCATTCGCGTTCGCGCACAAGGTCTTCCCGGTGCTGGAGAAATACTGCATCGGCTGCCACGACAAGCCCGCGACGGTCGGCCCGCGCAGCAAGCCGTGTTTCAAGACGCCTGACCTCGCCTACGATACGCTGCATCCCTACGTTCACCGCGCCGGCGTCGAGAGCGATATGGATTTGCTGACGCCGATGGAATACCACGCCTCAACCAGCCTGCTGCTCCAGATGTTGGAGAAGGGCCATCATGGCGTGAAGCTGGCCGACATGAGCCGCGAGGCGCGGGAAAAGCTTTATTGTTGGATTGATTTGAACGTGCCGCGCGTCGGCACATGGGACCCGCCGAAACTGGCGAAGCTTGGCACCCCCAACGTGTCTGCCCGTGCCGCAAAAAAGGCAGGCGTCCCCGTCCCGCCGAAGTCGCAGTGCGAGTGCGATCAGGGCCGGCGACGACTCGAACTTTCCAAGCTCTTCGCCAGCAACGACACCGACACGGAAGCGGAGTTCAAGATGGCAGCGGAGGCTTTCCAGAAGCGAGCGCCGGTGAAGTTCGCGGCGCCGCCGACGGAGGAGCCAGCCAAGCTGGACGGTTTGAAAGCAGCAGCTCCTTCGACAACGCCAACCGCCGCTCCACGCGTCATCGAACTCGGCAATGGCATCAAGATGACCTTCGTGCAGATTCCGGCAGGCGAGTTCGTCATGGGCAACCTCAATGGCGCGCCGGACGAACAGCCGCGCAGCGTCGTGCGCGTGAAGGAGCCGTTCTGGATGGCCGTCACCGAAGTCACCAACAGCCAATTCGCGCGGTTCGACCCGGCGCACGACACGCGCTACGTGGACATGCACTACATGGACCACACCGTTCCTGGCCACATCGCCAACCATCCCAACCAGCCCGTCGCACGCGTCTCGTGGCAGCAGGCGATGCGCTTCTGCCAGTGGCTCAGCCGCAAAACCGGCCAGCGCGTGACGTTGCCAACCGAAGCTCAGTGGGAATACGCCGCCCGTGCCGGCACCGCGACGCAATTCTTCTACGGCACGATGGACAGCGACTTCAGCCGCTTCGCCAACCTCGCCGACCAATCGCTGCGGTGGTTCAGGATGAAATTCGACGGCGCGAGCGCGTTGCCGAAACGCTACGAGTATCCGCCGCAGATGAACTTCCCGCTCCACGACGAGCGGTTCCGCGACAAGTGGCACGTGGTGGACTACGTCGGCCAGACCGACCCGAACGCGTGGGGCTTGCGCGACATGATCGGCAACGTCAGCGAGTGGACCCGCTCCAACTATTGCCCGTATCCCTACGCCGACGCCGACGGCCGCAACGACGAAAGCGTCGCCGACCGCAAAGTCGCCCGTGGCGGCTCCTGGGCCGACCGCCCCGCTGACGCCGGTTCCTCCGTGCGCCGAGCTTACGAGTCATGGCAGAAAGTCCACGACGTCGGCTTCCGGGTTATCTGTGAAGGCGAACCGGCCGTGAACGTAAGCTCCATTCGGTGAACCAGTGGCGCGGCCAAAACTTGATAATCGTTTGGCCAGAAACTCTATGGCTTTGAAGGGCGGACTCTCGTAAACTGTCCGCAGTAACCAAGAGACCATCTGTATGCCTTCCACAGGAGAGCTGTCATGAAAAAGGTCAAGCTGATCATGCGCTGGATGGCGGTCGGGATTGGCGCCGCCGCAATGGCAGCCGCGCCCGCCAACATAGTCGTTCGCGCCGACCAGCCCAACGTCGTCACATTTCCAGCGCAGGAGGCGAAGTTCGTCCGGTTTGTCATCCACGCCAGCAGCGGTGGCCAGCCGTGCGTGGACGAACTGGAAGTTTTCGGCGCAGACAAGAAACAAAACCTCGCGCTGGCCAAGGACGGCGCGAAGGCCACTGCGTCGTCGTGCCTGAGTGGCCACGCGATACACCAGATCACACATCTCAACGACGGCCTCTACGGCAACTCGCACAGTTGGATCGCGGCGACGGGCAGCGAGGAGTGGGCGCAGATCGAACTGCCAGCCACGGCGCAGGTTTCCAAAATCGTGTTCTCGCGCGACCGCGAGGGACACTATCGTGACCGCGTGCCGGTGGAGTTTGAGGTGCGGCTGTCGCTCGATGGCAACCAGTGGAAGACCGTCAGTAAAGTGAAGGCGACCAACCTGGCCGCCGGGCGCCCAGCCGCGCCCTACGTGCCGCCCGCGCCGTTGCCGGAACCGGTGACGTATGACGGGCTGGTGCGCTACGCCTTCCTGTGCGAGCGCGCAACGTGGCAACGGATCAGCACGACGGACCATCTCTCGCCGCTGTTCAGGGATCGGCCGGCGTTGCCGGGCGGAGCACCGTATTGGGAACGCATCGCGCGGCTGAAGCCGTCGGAACGTGTGCTGACGCAGATGGAGGAGATGATCGCACGGTTGGCGGCGAAAGGCGTGGGTGTCGCGGGCGAAAGGAAGGAACTGGCGGCACTGCGGCAGCGACTGACGGCGGGCGACGATGAGGCGCTTTATCTCGACGCGCGGCTGGCAAAACGGCAGTTGATGTTCCGCGATCCAGACCTCGCGGCGTTGCAGAAGGTGCTCTTCGTCAAACGCCATCCTTATCTCTCCTCGCACAACTACAGCGACGTGCTCGACTCGCAGTTCAAATCCGGCGGCGGCGTCTGCGTGCTGGACGTGCCGCGGCGCGACGGGCGGCTGGAGCCGGCGGCGGCGAAGCTAACGACGATCTTCGACGCCACCGACGGCATCGCGCGCGACCCGATGGCGGATTTTGAGGCGAGGAAGGTTTACTTCGCGTTCCGGCCGGCGAAGGTCCGCGATGGCGAACAGGAGCCTTACTGGCACCTGATGGCGATGGACGCGGGCGGCGGCAAGGCGCGGCAACTCACCGACGGGCCGTTCCATGATTATTATCCATGCCCGCTGCCCGATGGCGGGCTGGCGTTCATCTCGACGCGCTGCCGGGCGCGCTTCCTCTGCTGGCGGCCACAGGCATTTGTGTTGTTCCGGCTGGATGGGAAGGAAATCCGGCCGCTGTCGTTCGCCAACCTCAGCGAGTGGACGCCGACGGTGGCCCGTGACGGGCGCATCCTCTGGACGCGCTCGGAGTATCTCGACAAGGGCGCGGACTTCGGCCACACGCTCTGGGCGGTGCGACCCGACGGCACGCACCCGGAGTTGATCTTTGGTAACAACACGCCCAACTGCTACATCAACGGCCGCGAGGTGCCCGGCACGCACGAAATTCTCTGCACCATCTTCTCGCACGGCGGCGATCACAACGGGCCGCTGGGTCTGGTGGACCTCGCGAAGGCCAGAGCGCCGTTTGACTCCAACGCGGTCACGAACATCACGCCCGACACGACGCCGCGCTACAACATGAATTGGCCGCGGCAGGAATGTTGGCGCGACCCGGTGCCGGTGACGCGCGATTATTTCCTCGCCAGCCACGCACCGGCGGACCGGTTCGGGCTTTACGTCGCCGACCGCTGGGGGAACCGCGAGCTGCTCTACCTCGACCCGGACATGGGCAGCATGACGCCGTCGCTCTTGCGGCCGGAGCCGAAACCGCCGGTGCTCGGCCCGAGCGCACCGACGCTCGCAGATTCGCAACAGGGCCAGTTTACAGTCGCCGATGTCTATCAAGGTCTGGAGCCGGCAGTGCCGCGCGGGAGAGTGAAATACATCCGTGTCTGCCAGGAAGTGCGCGCGGACTTGGAACGGTTGACGAGCGGCGAGTATCGGCGCGACCACGGGCCGGTGTTCACGGATTTCTACGCGACACCCATCCACAAAGTGAATGGCCCGTTCGGCTGGCCGAGCTACGTCGCCAAGACCGCCCTCGGTCTCGCGCCGGTGGAGGCGGACGGCTCGGCAAGCTTCTACGCACCGGCGGGCAAGGTGCTCTACTTCCAAGCGCTCGACGAGAACTTCAACGAGCTGCAACGGATGCGGAGCGTGACGCAGTTGCAGCCGGGCGAGCAACGCGGCTGCGTCGGCTGCCACGAGCATCGCCAGACCGCCGCGCCGGTAAAACTGACGCTCGCCTCGCGCCGCCCGCCAAGCCGGTTGCAGCCGCCGCCGTGGGGCGCGGAGCCGTTCGCCTACGAGCGCGTCGTGCAGCGGGTGTGGGACGCGAAGTGCGTGCGATGCCACGATGCCGGTGATAAGAACAAGATCAACCTGACCGGCGTGCTCGACGCCGAGCGTGTGCCGGCGTCCTACCGCACGCTGATCGCCGGCGGCTGGGTCCACTACTTCGATTTCACCTATCGGCTGCGGCACTCCAAGGCGGAGCCGATGAGTTTCGGCACGCTCAAGAGTCGCCTCTGGCAGGTGCTCGACGCCGGCCATCACGACGTGAAGCTGACGCGCGACGAGATGCACGCGGTGAAGTGCTGGATTGACCTGAACTGTCCGCTCTGGCCCGATTATATCCCACGCGACCAGCGTCCGCGCACGCCGCAAGTCACCAAGGTGGATTGACGGGAAGCGCGCCGTGGGCGCGCCATTACCCAAAAGTGGGATTGACCTCGCGCAGCATTTGTGGGCGATATATACGGAACCATATTGGACGATTGGGCCATGCTCGAAGTAGAACGAACGACGTGAAGAAAGCTCTATGAAACAGAACCTCCTCAAGCTCGGCGCAGCACTCATCTTGATTTCAACCTGCTTCATCGGCACACCCTCGGCGACGGCCGGCCTCTTCGGCTCGCGATCCAAGAGCCAGTGGCTTTCGCCCACGGCGCTGGCGGCGACGGCCGACGGCAAGACGATGTTTGTCGCTTACGCCACGGCCAACCAAGTGGCGGTCTTCGACATTGCCGCCGGCAAGGTCGCGCGGACCATCGAGATGCCCGCCTCGCCGCTGGGCATGGCGCTCTCCACCGACGGCAAACAGCTCTTTGTCACCTGCGCCGCGCCCTCGAGCAGCGTGTGCATCGTGGACACCACCGCCAACAAGGTCGTTGCCACCATCCCGACCGGCCACACAACGATGGCGCCGGTGCTCAGTCCGGACGGCAAGACGCTTTACGTCTGCAACCGTTTCAACAACTGCGTTTCGGTGATTGACCTCGCGCAGCGCAAGGAAGTCAGCCGCGTCTCGGTTCCCCGCGAACCTGTGGCGGCCGCGGTGACGCCCGACGGCAAGCTGCTGCTGGTGGCCAACCACCTGCACACCGGCCGCGCCGACGCCGACGTGGTGGCTGCGGTGGTCACGATCATTGACCCCGCCAGCGGCAAGGTGATCAAAGACATCGCCCTGCCCAACGGCAGCGGCCTGCTGCGCGACGTCCGCGTTTCGCCCGACGGCAAGTTCGCCTGCGTCACCCATGTCCTGGCCCGGTTTCATCTGCCGACGACCCAGCTCGAGCGTGGCTGGATGAACACCAACGCGTTGAGCATCATTGACCTCACCAAGTGTGCGCTGTTCAACACCGTGCTCCTCGACAACGTGGACAGCGGCGCGGCCAACCCATGGGCCGCCGCTTGGAGCGCTGACGGCAAACAAATCTGTGTCACGCATGCCGGCACGCACGAGGTCAGCGTCATTGACGCGCCGGCGCTGCTCGAAAAGCTGGCGAAGATGCCGGCGGCGATTGATCCCAACGCCAAGATTGACTACAACGCCGCATCGCGCGTAGCAGCCGATGTCCCGAACGACTTGTCGTTTCTTGTCGGTGTGCGCAACCGCATCAAGCTCCACGACAGCGGCCCGCGCGCCATCGCACTCGTTGACAAGAAGATTTACACGGCCAACTATTTCTCCGATTCGCTCAGCGTGATTGACCAGGCGGCGCCTAATGTCACCGCGGCTTCCATTCCGCTCGGGTCGAAGCGCACGATGACCGCCGTCCGCAAAGGCGAGAGCTTGTGGAACGACGCTACAATGTGTTTCCAGGGTTGGCAGAGCTGTGGCAGTTGCCATTCCTCCGACGCGCGCGTGGACGGCCTGAACTGGGACCTGCTCAACGACGGCATCGGCAATCCCAAGAATAGCAAGACCATGCTTCTGTCACACAAGACGCCGCCGGCCATGAGCATGGGCGTGCGCGACACCGCCGAAACCGCCGTCCGCTCCGGCATCAAGAACATTCTCTTCGCTGTGCGCCCGGAGGATGACGCCAAGGCCATTGATGAATACTTGAAGTCACTCCAGCCGATTCCCAGTCCCTACTTGGAGAAAGGCAAACTCTCCGCCGCCGCGCAGCGTGGAAAGAAGCTCTTCGCCGACAAAGCGGTGGGTTGCGCCGAGTGTCATTCGTCGTCGGCCTTCACCAACATGAAATCCTACGACGTCGGCACGCGCGGCCAGTTTGACAAGGCCGAAGAGATTTTTGACACGCCGGCGCTGATCGAGGGCTGGCGCGGCGCGCCCTACCTGCACGATGGCTCGGCGGCAACGATGCGCGACGTGCTGACCACGCGCAATGCGAACGACAAGCACGGCAAGACCAAGCACCTGTCGCCGCAACAGATTGACGATCTGAACGCATATCTGTTGTCGCTCTGACGCGCTACGGCGCGCGGCTGGGAGGTGAATGCGACCAGCAACGGAAGTTCTGACAAGATGCTGCGCACTCTGGCTCAGTCAACTTGCGTTCGCTGCCGTCGCCACGGCTGCATCGTCATCGCTGCCGGAAAACCTCGCGCTGAAAGCCCTCGTCACCGCCGATTCCGAGCACAGCGCCCAATACCTCGCACGGTTCGCCGTGGACGGCCAAGTTCCCGCTGTCGGTAGTCACGCCGATTCGGGCAAAGCTTGGTGCGTAAAGGGCGCAACGCATCGGAACGGCGCAACGCTCAGACTGGAATGGCCGGACGAGGTAACGGTCGTCGAGATCATTTATTACGGCCGCACGGGATGGTTCGCCGAGGAATGCTGGAAGGACTACGGAGTTTGTCTCAACGGCACGCCGCAACCGGTTGCCAAAGGCCAACTCCAGATGGGCCACGGCCCGCAGCGGATCAAACTCGCCGCGCCAGCGAAGGCGCGCAGCGTCACGTTGAAGTTCACCAGCAGCTACGGCGGCCTCAATCCCGGCGTGTCGGAGATTCAGGTGTTCGCTGTCAGCCCGCTGGACAACGCGCTGCCGAAGTTCGTCAAACTCCAGCGCGGTGCAACCCGGCCCGTCGTTGACGAGAGCGAGCAAGTCAAACCGTCGCCGGAACTGGCCGCCAAGGTCAAAGTCGGCCGGCTCGGTTTCGAGAAGCTCCTGGTCATCAAGCGGCGCGAACTCAATCCCAGCCACGGTTATACCTACCATGTCGAAGGATTCGCCGCAGGTGGCGGGCTTTGCATTCACGACGTGCGCACCAGCGAAACAAAAACACTGGTTGCCTCGCCCGAAGGCCAGATTCTCGACTGCGACCTCTCCTACGACGGTCGGGAGATTCTTTTCAGTTGGCGCAAGAAGAAGACGGAAGGTTACCACCTCTTCGTCATCAACGCCGACGGCAGCGGCCTGCGCCAGATCACCGACGGGCCGTGGCATGACTACAACGCCTGCTGGCTGCCCGACGGTGGCATCGCGTTCCTCTCGACGCGCGAGTCGCGTTTCGCCTACTGCTGGATTTCGCCCGTCGGTGTGCTGCACCGCATGGAGCGTAACGGCTCGCGCGTGCAGCGGCTCAGTGCCAACATCGCCAACGACTTCACGCCGAGCGTTCTGCCTGACGGCCGCGTCATCTACTCGCGCTGGGAATACGTGGACAAGCCCGCCATCCCGGTTCAAAGCCTCTGGACGATTCATCCCGACGGCACCGGGCTGGCCGGCTACTTCGGCAACCGCGTTCTCAGTCCGGCGACGTTCATGGAGGCGCGCGCCATCCCCGGCAGCGACAAGGTGCTTTGCGTCCTGACCAGCCACAACGGCCCGTGCCGCGGCGCGCTGGGCATCATTGACCGCAGCCGCGGCGTGAACGCGCAGACTGCAATCGAGAACATCACGCCGTGGCTGCGAATCGGCGCCGTGGACAAGGGCAGTGGCAACGACGTGCGCGGCCCCTACGAAAGCCCGTTTCCGCTGAATGATGAACTCTTCCTGGTTTCGCGTCGCGGCACGGTGCTGGCGCGCGATTATGCCGGCACACGCATGGCGGAAATCATCGTAGCGGGCAAGGACGGCCTCGGTTTCTACAGCGCCAGACCGCTGCGCCCGCAAGTGCGTCCGCCGGTGCTCAACTCGATGCTGCCGATAGTTCAGAGCGGCGGCTGGGCCACCGTCGTTTTGCAGGACGTTTACAACGGCCTCGAACCACATGTGCGCCGCGGCGATGTGAAGCAAATTTGCGTCGTGCAGGAAATGAAAAAGGAAGTGCGCACCGATGTAAAGAACCGCGCGTTCGGTTTTCAATTTCCCGTCATCTCCTGCGGTGCCACCTATGCCGCGAAAACCGCCTGGGGATTCGCGCCCGTCGCGGCTGATGGTTCCGCGTGTTTCCAAGTTCCCGCCGGCATCCCGATCTACTTCATGGCGCTCGACGAGCACGGTCGGGCGCTTCAGCGGATGCGAACATTCACGCACCTGATGCCCGGCGAAACGCAAGGTTGCCTTGGCTGCCATGACCATCGTCTTTCCGTTGCGCCACCGAAACTCGCTGCCGCCGTCAAGGCCGCACCCGCGAAACTCGAAACGCCCGAATGGGGATGCGTCGGCTTCGACTACTCCACCGTCGTTCAGCCCGTGCTTGACCGCCACTGCGTGCGCTGCCACAACGGCCCGACGCCGCCAAACAAGGTGGACCTCACCGGCGACAAGACAGACTTCTTCAATGTCTCCTACGAATCGCTGGCGCGTGGCCGGAAACGCCTCGGCAGCGAAGGTGAGTTTGACAATCCCTACACGAATTGGATTCCGACCTACAACGGCATGGAATCGAATATTCTGGAAATCACGCCGCTGGCATGGGGTTCGCCGCGCAGCAAGCTCGCCGATCTGTTGCTGGCTGGCCATCCCGACGCTGATAGCAACCCGCGCGTGCAGCTCAGCGAGGAGGAACGCCGCCGCATCTTCACGTGGATTGACCTCAACGTCCCCTACTACGGCACCGCCGAGACGTCGCATCCCGATGTGAAAGGCTGCCGCCGCATGTATCCGCCAGCGCTCGACGCGATGCTCAGCAGCGTGGCGGCGCGCCGATGCGCGTCATGCCATGCGAACGGCGTTCCGCGCGAAGTCTGGACACGCATCGAAAATCCTCAGAAGAATAATTTCCTCATGGCGCCGCTGTCGAGGTCTGCTGGCGGAAGCGAGGTATGCGGCAAGGCGGTTTTCCAAAACACCGGCGACGCCGATTACCAAGCAATCCTGAAAACCTTCGAGCCGCTCACACAAGCGATGAAAGAAAAGCCGCGCATTGACATGCCCGGTGGTGCGCCCGACCCCAATGTGGACCGGTGCCGTCTCGGCAAGGTGGACTGAGACGTTCGCGCGATTCGCGGCGGCGTCAGATCACTTGGCCGCGCCGACTTTTTCCATCACTTGATGGATGGCTTTGAAGACTTTCTCCTCGACGTTTTCCGCGAACGGTCCCGGCTGGCCGTAATAGACCATGCTCATGTCCACCTCATAGCCACCTTCCTTCAGGACGCGCTTGGAGGGGATGTAGCACATCACGTCGTTGGCGTAGCCGATGGCCATCAGGTTTTCGTTGGGGAATTCGCGCTTGGCGCGTAACTGATAGTCCACCACCACTTCGCCGCCCAGCGCGATCATGGTCAGATCGTTGCCCAAGCGGATCGCCTGCACAGGGTAGGGCGTCTGGCGGATGGGGCAGCCCTTGTCGTAGGCGGCCTGCATCAGTTTCGCGCGGCGGATGCGGAACTTGCCGTCGGGCCGCTTCGCTTCCTCGGCTTTCTTGATTTCGTCCTCGAACGTCTGGCGCGTGTGCTTGGCAAAATCCAACTGAACGGATTGGAAGGCCGTGCGAATTGGTGGCCGCACGGGGCGCAACTCGGCCCCCAACACGCGGTCCACTGCCGCCGCGAGCGATTCTCCATGCTGGCGGGCATACTCCAGCGCCCCACGCGGGTTTGGGTTCTGGTCAGCGCCGCACAGGATCGTGAACATGGCCTCCGCGCCGGGATGCGCCTTCTCCACCGCCAACTGGGCGAAGCCGGCGTAGTCACCGTAGATTTTGTAGAAGTCGCGTTCAGGATCGGGACGGGGACTGATGGTGGTGTTGTGACACGCGTAACCGAACAGGATCGCGCGCAACCGGCCATCCGGCGCGGCAACCCTCAACACCGGCACATCATAATCCACCGGGCCGTCCGGATTGGGTTCCATCGTTACGCCCGCAGGCTTTACCTTGCGGCGGTTCGCAGCAAACCCAACCGAGCCGTGACCGGTGGCGAGTTGCGCCGGTGCCAAATTTTTCAGGGAATCGCCAATGACGCTCACCAGTTTGTCCACCAACCCGGTGGCGTAGGCTTGCACTCGCTGCTTGTCCTCGGCGCTGAAATCGAACATCACGCTCAGGTTCAGTCCAATGACGGGTCCGCTATGGGTGTGCGAGCAGGTTAGGAGCACGTCGGCGCGGTTGAGTTTGAACTGCTTCCTGGCGCGAACGAAGACCTCGTCGGAAACGGAACGGTGCAACCCGATCAGGTCGGTCGTCACGATGACGACCCGATGGCCTTGTGGGTCACGCAGAGCCAGCGCCTTCGCCCACAACTCATGGACGACGCCGATGGACTGATTCGTGCGTGAGGAGTAACCGGTCATCCAGAACGGCGTCGGCGGCGTGATCTTGACCTTGGCGACACCGGCTTGGAACTCAGGTTTGTCTTCAGCAGCAAACAGCGGCGCGGCCACGACGAGCAGAAGAAACAAAAGTTTCTTCATGGCTTGAACGGCCCCTTCACACAGAAGAGGTCGGCGCGGACGCGGCTCTTGTCGGGAACGCGTGCGAGCGAATAGAGGCTGCCGTCCTTGCCGACGGCGATGGAGTTCACATAGAGCGGACGCTCGCCGTTGGGGTAGTAGATTGCGCCCTGGTCTTTGCAGCGGCCCGTCGGAATGTGGTAGGTGACGAGATGAAGGTCTTCGAGACCTTTGGCCGCGCCCATCGCGATGCGGTCCTTGCCTTTGAGACGCTTGCCGTCTTTGTAGATCGGGCCGCCGGTGAGGTAATAGATGGTGTCGCCGTCCGCGCCGAGCGCGAAGCCGAGGTAGCCGTAGCTGAACTGGTCGAACATGCCGCTGGCCTTGGAGGTGTCGGATGTGATGCGGTCGAGCACTTGGATGCGCTTCTTGCGAGGATCGAAGCGGAAGAGATAGCCGGAGTTGCCGTGGACGCCGTAGATCATCTTGTCCTTGGGCCGGTAGAAGGTCATCCGCCAGTTGTAGCCCATGTGGCCGGGATTGGTGGAGTCGTAGATGCCGAAGTAGTCTTTCTTCAAATCCTCGTCGGCGATCTTCTCGACGTTGTCGGTGTCGGCGCGATACTGGAAGATGTTGCCGTCGCCGTCGCTGTAGTAGGCGGAACCGTCTTCGGGATCCACGGCGATGGAGCGGCAGACGGTGCTGTAGGCTGCGCCTTTGCCGTTTTCGCCCTCGCGACATTGTTTGCCGAAGTTCTTCAGGTTCTTGGTGGCTATGTCGTAGCGGTAGAATTGGCCGGCAGGCCATGTGATGGCGAACATGCGGCCGCGCTTGGTGTCCATGTTGAAGGTGATGACACCTTCGCCGTCGGGCGCGAGGCCGAAGTCCTCAAACTTGCCGGTCTTGAGGTCGTAGGAGAGCAGGTGACCGCCGGGATACTTCGTCCAGCCGGCGGGCGGGATGCCCATCTTCTCCATGCCGTCAATGATGCTGTAGTAGCCGATGTGCGTGGCGAAGTAGAGCTTGCCATTGGCCTCGACGAAGTTCACGTGGCTCTTGCCCTGCACGACGGTCTTCTTGCCCTTCTCGCCGCACGCTTCGGTGAGGTCGCCCACGGACGAAACCTTCTGCGTCTTCGGGTCGAACTTGAACATCCGCCCGCCAATGTCGTGCGGCTCGGTGCTGAGCACGTAATAGATGCAACCGTCGCTGCCGGTGCCCATGCCGTTGTAGGTGTCGTGGCCCTCGCGGAAGTTCGAGTCGAACAACTGCGCCGTGAGTTTCTTCGCCGGCAGGAACGGGTCTTTTGCCTCCGCGCCGGACAGGAGCGGAATCGTGACGGTCAATGCGATGAGGGAGGTGATGATGGTCTTCATGGGTGTGTGTTGCGTCATCGGTTGTTCTTTCGAGTTCGCTGGCGACAACGCGCACGCTAACACGCGCGCGGGCCGAGGCAAGCTCAAACAAAGGACCTTTTTCTTCTACGCCTTCTTCAGCTTCTCCGCGTTCTTTTGGATCTTCTCGACCGCGCGGACGATGTCGTCCATGTCGGACTTTGAGCCGAGCAGGATGCCCTGCGAACTGAGCCAGACGGAGGTGTGGAAGGTCTTGATCAGATTCGGGCAGTGGTTCTTTTGCTTGTAAGCATCGAAGTTCAGTTCGGCGCTGGAATAGAACTTCTTATAGACCTCCGTTTGGAACATCTGGCGGATGAATTCCTGCGTGTAGATCGGACAATTGGGATACCCGGTGCCCGCCGGAACTCCCTCCGCCGACAACGCCTTGAGAAACGCGGCGCGTGGCAATCCCTTGAACTGCGCCTCGTCGTAAATGAACGGATACATGTAGTAGGACAACTGGGTCACGTTCGGATACGGTTTGACGGGGGTGATGCCCGGTATGGCCGCCAGCTTCGGGGTCAGGTAACGGGCGTTCTCATTGCGAATCCGGGTCTGCTCCTCCAGCTTCTTCAACTGGCACAACCCGATGGCCGCCTGATACTCGGCCATGCGAATCTTGTTCCCCAGGATGAACGCAGCGATGTTGTCCACCGAACCGGGGGCGATGTTGGTCTTGAATCCGTAGTTGTGATACGAATAGAGCTTGTCCTTCAACGCCGGGTCATCGGTCAGGATCGCGCCACCTTCGCCGATCGGCATGACTTTCGAGGTTTGGAAGCTGAAGCAACCCGTCGTGCCAAACGTGCCCATCTTCTTGTGGTTGATCTCCGACATGTGCGCCTGGCAGGCGTCCTCCACCACGAAGAGCTTGTGCTTGCGGGCGATCTCCATGATGCGCTCCATGTCGGAGGGATAGCCGCAGATGTGCACCGGCAAAATGGCCTTCGTCCGGGGGGTGATCTTCGCCTCAATCTGGGCGGGATCCATTTGATACGTGAGCGGGTCAATGTCCGCGAAGACGGGCATGGCGCCTTTATACAGCACGCCCAGCAGGCTCGCGCTGAACGTGTAGGGCGCGCAAATAACCTCGTCGCCGGGGTTGATGTCCAGCACCATGAACGACGCGCTCAACGCGTTGGTCCCGTTCACCACGGCCAGACAGTGCTTGGCACCCATGATGGCGGCCCACTTTTCCTCAAACTCCTTCACCAGCTTGTCGCGCGACCAGACCCTGCCGTGCAACACCTTGGCCACTGCGGCGTCGTTCTGTGGGTCCCATTGCGGCCAGGAGGGCCAAGGCTGCGTGTGGGCTTTGGCACCGCCCAAAACAGCCGGGGCGCTGGCATCACCGGAGGTCTTGGCCAACAGCGCGGGCGCGGCGCTGGCGGCCAGCAGCGCGCTGCCAGATTTGATGAAGTTGCGCCGGGTGAGGTGGGAATCGGTGGGAGTGTGATTCATGTTCATGGTCGGAATCTTAATGGATGTTTGCCACTGGTCGTTCAGTCTGTAATCGTCCTTATACTCTCACGCGGTGCGGAAGGTGTCGCAGCGATGACGGGTCACGTCGCAATTATCACGGCTGGCTCCCGCGGCCGGACGCCGGCTCGCTGCGTGTTTTGAAACGCTGACTTGTGTGCTGCTGCATCGGCGGCTGGAGGGCTTTCAAATACTGTTCCCAGATGCGTGCCGCTACGCCTTCGCCAGCTCAGCACTGTGCTTCTGGATCTTCGCGATGGCGGCGAGGATGTCGTCCATGGCGCTGCGGTCGGAGAGGAGCATGTTTTGGGTGAACGCGACGGTGGTCTCGCAGGCCTGTTTGTTGCCCTTGAGGTCGTTGAAGCTGTCGCGATAGGCCTTGAGCCGCTCGGCGCTCCAGAGGCGCCGGTAACCGCGGGAGTTGATCGCCTCGTCGAGGAGGCCGTCGAAATACTGCTCGCGATACGGGCTGGAGCAGCCAACGCCTTCGGCCCGGAGCGCCTCCATAAACTTGTCGCGCGAGAGGCCGTTGAAGCCGGCGGCGGCGTAGCGGAACGGGTAGAGATGCCACGAGGGCCGGCCGTTGCCCGGCAGGCGCACGGGGGTAATGCCGGGGATCTTGCCGAGGTTGGCACTAAGATGGTCGGCGTTGGCGCGGCGGATGGCGGTCTCCTTTTGCAGCTTCTCGAACTGGAGGAGGAGCAACTGGGCCTGAAACTGCGTCATGCGGTAGTTCATGCCGCGGGTGAAGCTGCCGGTGCCCTTGTTGGTGCCGCAGGCGCGGCCGCAGTTGTGGTAGGAGTTGCACTTGTCTATCAACTCCTCGCTCATGCCGGTGATGGCGCCGCCTTCGCCGGAGGGAATGTGTTTGGATTCTTGGAAGCTGAAGGCGCCGAGGTCGCCGAGGGTGCCGCATTTGCGGCCCTTGTATTCGGCGAGCCACGCCTGGCAGGCGTCCTCGACAACGGCGAGCTTGTTTTTCTTGGCGATGGCGTTGATGGGATCCATGTCGCACGCCATGCCGTAGATGTGGACGGGCATGATGGCGCGGGTGCGCTCGGTGATGCGGCTCTCAATGCTCTTGGGGTCCATCGTCAGTGTCGCCGGGTCGGTGTCGGCGAAGACCGGCAGGGCCGAGTTGGCGAGGATGGCGTTGTAGGTGGCGATGAAGGTGTAGGGCGAGACGATGACCTCGTCGCCGGCGTCCACGTCCATGACGTGCAGGCTGACGATGAGCGAGGTGGTGCCACTGGCCATGGCGAGGGCCTTCTTCGCGCCGAGCATCTCGGCCCAGGCTTTCTCGAACTCGGGCACCTGCGGGCCGGAGAGGCGGAACCATTTCCGGCTGCGATACACGTCAATCATCTTCGATTCCCATTCCTCGCGCCACTGGGGCCAGGCGGTCCAGCCGTCCTTGTGGACGAGCGTGCCGCCGAGGATGGCGGGTTTGGCAGCGTCGGCTGCACAAGTAATGCCGGGTATCACCAGCGCGGCGCTTGCCGCGGCGGTGGTCTTCAGAAAACTGCGGCGGTTCATGGTCATGTTCATGTCGTGCTCTGTTTCGAGTTTTTGTTGGTTGATGCTCGCGTTGCCAAGGCCAACGTTGTTGTCCTCGGTGATGGAAGACTGGGCGTGCGACAGATATGCCTTTGTGGTGTTTTTCATCTTCGGTTCTCCACGGGCGCGCAGATCAAGGATAGAGGGGTGAAAAGGATGAAAGGATGGAAATCAAAAACTTCTTGATCCTGGGCCATCGAAGAACCAGAGGCGCGTTCAGGCCAGATCCACCTTCCGATTTGACACAACGGCCATCATAGCTTCGTCGCGACATGACCGTCATCATCCCAGTGTCTTGGACATTCGCATTCATCATCGTCGTGTCCTCCAAGGCCAACCTTGTCGTGGTCGGTGACCTGAAGGCGGGGGTGCGCAGCCGGCAGGAGCCTGCGTCGCTGCTCATTCCCGCATCCATCTTCTGGTTCGCCACGAATGTGCTCATAATTGGCTGCTTAACTGTAAAGCTCCGCCCGAATAAGCCAACGGTTCATTTGCGAAATCATCACCCCGTTTGCGAAACGCCACGCTGCGACAACACCGCGTGGATTACAGCGGTTTCCGCAGCATTTTCAAACTCGCAGGTTCCAGCCGCCGAAACACCGCCACCATCTGTTTGACGCTGGAGAAACCGCACACGCGCGCCATGTCCTTCAACAATAGATCGCTTCCAGTCGCCAGCAGCGACTTCGCTTTGCGCAGACGCAGGCCGTTGAGGTAATTCCGCAGTGTTCCCGGCAAAGCGCTGTGTGCCTGCAACTCCAGCCAGCGGCGCGACCGTCCGCAATGCGCGGCCACTTCCTTCACATCAATGCCGCGGGCATAGTGCTGATGCATAAATTCCACCGCCTTGCGTAACGCCGGATGCTCCACGCTTACCGTGTCGGTGGAGTTGCGCAACACCACCGTGCCGACGGGCACCACGATCTCTTGCGCGGCCGGCTTCACCCTGCCCGACATCAACCCATCGAGCAGACGCGCCGCCTCAAACCCGACCTCCTCATCGCGCCGTGTGATGCTCGTCAACGGTGGATCGCACAACTCGCAAATGGTGTCGTTATTGTCATAACCGATGATGGCCACGTCCTGCGGCACGCGCAACCCGACCCGCCGGCACGCCTCGACGACCGTCACGGCGCACTCATCGCGCACACAATACAATCCCACGGGCGGTTGAAGCCTTCGGAGCCATCTTTCCAATTCCTCCCGGCGCGCCTGCCACGGCCGCCTTTGCCGGTTGCCCAGCGCGGTTTCAAATACGGACACCGGCAAACCCAGCGTGCGCAGCCGTTCGAGAAATCCCGCCTTGTGCTGCATCGAATAGAAATAGTCCCGGATGCCGTGGAATGCGAAGCACCGGAAACGGCGGTCGAGCAGATGCTCCGCGGCCAGTTTGCCTGCGGCGAAATAATCCGGCCGCACACGCGGCAAGCCGGCATCGGCAAGCGCGCCGGAGATGTTGACGACCGGGCAGGTGAAGGAACGGGCCATCGCGAGGTCTTTCGCGCCGACCACCAATCCGATGATGCCGTCCCCATTCCAACCGGCGAGATCGTCAAAGTGGCTGTGTTCGTTCTCCGAGATGATGCATTGCCATCGCGTGTATCGGCGGGCGTAACTCAGAACCCCCTTCAACACGCGCACGAAGTGCGACACGGCAGGGGGAAAAGCCAGTGCAACCAAAGGCTGCGCACGGCGACCGGCACGGCGCTGGCGAAGCGCCGCTGGCGTTTTCGTCTTCATGATCGCGTGATCGGACTCAGCAGCAGGGCAGTGAGCGTCAGTAGTGCATTTCGCGTCATTCAATGTCCTTTGTCACCTTCGCCAATCGGTGATTTCACTCGCCGTGTTTTACTGAGAATCGAGATTCATAGTCAACAACGACGTAGTGAGGCCCCCTCCCTGATTTCCAGCCCCTTTCGCTGGTATAATCCTTTGGGGGGAACCGTTGGATTTCCCAGCTTGGGCAGACGGGGCCTTTTATGGTCATCCTATTTCCATTGCGCTGTTATAGCCGCCACCTTCTTTAATGCCCCCCCGCGCGCCAGGAGAAACATCGCATCGGCTGCGGCCAGCGTCGCAATTACAACGGATGGCCTTCGTGCAGGATCGCCGACCGATATCGCTCCGGCGTTGTGCTGGTCACCTTCCGGAAGACGCGGTAGAACTGCGACCGCGTCCCGAATCCCACCTCGGCCCCGACCTGCACCACCGCTTCGTCGGAATGCGCCAGGAGCTGGCATGCGCGATGGATGCGTTCCTGCGAAATCCACTGGCACGGGCTGAGTCCCGTCGCTCGCCGAAACAACACGCCGAGCTGCGTGCTGCTGTAACCGCTGCGTTTGACCATCTCGGCCAGCGTCCAACGGTTCGCGAGGTCCGCCCGCACCTTGACCGCCAGCCGCTCCACGATCTTCTTCGCGGAACCACCGAGAGACTCGGCCGGCATTTTGCGGCGTTCGCTCTCACTGCGCGCCAGTTCCAAGAGGAGTTGCGCGAGCAATGTGGCACACATCGGGAGTTTCGCGCGCTGCCCGCCGAACGACTCCTGCTGGAGCCGGTCCAGCAGATACTCCACCGTGGTCCGCCGCCACGGCACGACGTGTGTTCGCGTCGGGATGCGCATGCCGGCGACCTCCAGTCCCACCGATCGGCCGCAACGCACAGCCAGGCCGGTTTCACGCAACAATGAGCGCCGGAAAATCGCTACAAACCGCTCGCCCCGCCAGCCCAGGCACACATGCGGATCGTCAGGCCCGATGACGAGCAGGTCTCCGGCGTGAAGTTGAAACTCGTCCCTCCCGAGCCGGTAATCCGCCGTCCCGCTGGCGACGTAGCAGAGTTCCCAGTCCTCGTCGGTATGCACATGGAATCTGCCCGGCCGCCCCACGCGTCCCGTGTAAGCCACCACCGGCACGGCCGGATCTGGAAACAAGATTGGCGCTCTCTCAAACCCGTTGATCTTGGCGGCACGCGTCGGCATTGGAGCCGACTCTATCAGAAGCACCGCCGGTTCGGTAAGGACGAAGACACCCTTCAGAGCGATCCCTAAATGCCGCTCTCTCTGCGCCAGTCGAGGATTCGCTGCGCCACCTTCCAGACCGGCGCGGTCCAGATGCGGCTGTGGTTGGCCTTCAGATAGTTGACCAGTTCGCGGAAGTCGGTTTCGGCCACGCCGAGGCTGCCCTCATTGATGCCGTGAAAGGTCAGGATGCCCCAGCCCTTGTAGGCGACGCACCGCTCCACCAAGCCGACCATCTGCGACCCCGGCATTCGCTCCGCCGGCCACGACCACGCGTAGTGCAGGTCCACCGTCGAGGCGTGGTTCCCAAACGGAAACTCGCCCTTGCCGCGGCCGGCGATGTGATGCCGCGCCACCACGGGCACGTAGCTCTGGCGCGTCGGCCCGCGGCCCACGTGCTCCATGTAGCACGGATAACAAAACGACATCTGCGGTTGCGCCGGCGCGATCTGTTGCAGTCGCCTCTTGGATTCGACGATGTCCTTCTCGATGTCAGCCAGTGTCAGGCTCTCCAAACCCGGCGCAGCCGGATCCTCGCGAAACGCCCGCGCGCAGATGTGACCCATCGTGTGGTTGCCGATCTCGTGACCGGCCTTGGCCACATCCCGCCACGGCGCGAGCTTGTCCAGATAGTAGTCGCCGCGCGGGTTGAGGTAGAACGTGGACGGCAAATCGGCGTCGTTGAGCATCGGCACGGCGAGCTTGAGCTGCGATAGCGGGCCGTCGTCGAACGTGAGGGAAACGGCCGCGCGGCATTCGCCCGGCCAGCAGGGAGAGAATTGTCGAGCCATGACAGACCTCTGGCTACAACATCCGCGTCGGGATTGCCAGCAATCTTTCCTGCATCACCGCTTCACGGCCGGTCGGCGTCGGCATCGCCTAGCTTGTTCTGGCTGACGAACGCCGGCGGCTTGGTGACCTTCGCCAGCTTGAAGAAACGACCGTCGTGCAGAATCTCCGCATCGTCAGGGATTTCCGCGTCCATCATCGGCGGCGGGCCGCCTTGTCCCTGGAATCCGCGCGGACCCTTTCCGAACGGCGGAAGGTCTGCCGGCCGAAAGCCGCCTCCGAAACCTTTTCCTACGCGGCTGCGGAAAGAATCATCAGGCCGGCGCAATCCGCGGCCCGGACCGCCACCGGGACCGCGCTCCTTGCTTTGTAGGAAGAGCACCTCGTCGTATTTCTGCCAGTCATCCACTCGCACCGCCTTCGCCTGTGCCACGCGGGTGTGCAGCGTCCACGCCGTCCACCATTCCACGCCGTGCCGCGTCACTATGAGCGTGCGCCGCGGCTGCGCGATCCTGGGCGCAAGGGATTGGAGTTCGCGGAACGCTGCCTCGCTGATGACCGGATGTCCGCCACGCGCAACCAACGGGACCGCGAAGCTCACCGCCGGCAAAACGATCACGCTCCCCAACAGCAGACGCGCCCATATGCTGGGAATCTGCAACAGCACAAACAGGCCGACGACCGTCGCGGGAATCATCGCATTCAGGTAGAAGCGATGCGCCACATCGCCCTGCACCCACGGTCCCGTGAGCAACAACGTCGTCGCGGCGCAGCCGATGCCAATCACGCTCTCCGCCAGCGGCAGCGTGCGCCGTTTCCACCAAGCTAGAGCGAGAGCACACAATGCGACGCTGCCGAATCCCGCCATTGGCACCCATTGAGGGAACATCATTTGCATCGGTCCCGGTCCCGGTCCCGGCCCGCGCATCGGCCCACCCATGAAGCCGCCAGATGGCGGTGGCGGGCCGCCCATCGGGTCATCGCCCCGCAGCAGGCTGCCTTTGGGAAAGCCCTTCAAAGCGCCGCCCATCTGTGGACGCGTCGGAGGTCCCTTGCCCCGCAGGAAGCTCGTCGGGTTTGAAAACGCGCCGACGAGCCGGTGAACGCGCGCCGGGTCGAATTTCCACAGCACGACGCCCGCTGCCAGCGCCACCACGGCAAGTCCGCCCACCACCAACGGCCACGCCACGCGCACGCGCGCCCCGCCCGCCTCGCTTCTCGGCAACAGCAGGCCCGCCGCGAAAACCGTTGCGGTCAACATCAGCGCGGCTCCAAATACCCCGACGTGCGTTAGGCCCGTCAGTCCCAGCAACGCCAGCATCGCGATCCCGCAGCCAACCGTTCGATGCCTCTTCCACGCAAAGAGCGCATACGCCAGGCCCGCGAGCCAGACCAAGCCGAGCGAGTTCTTCTGAAAATCACCCACCATTGAAAGCGCCGGCGCTCCGAGCGCCACTACAGCCGCCGCACCGACAGACAGCCATGCGCCGCGCCCATCGCGCTCGCTCCATGCCCGGCCAAGAAGGAACACCGGCAGCGCCGCGAGTGCCGGCAACACCGCGTCGGCGAGTTTCACGGCCAGAAGAATACTCGGTTCGAAATCCAGCCCGGTCAGCCATTGCAGCACCTTCGCCAGCGCCGCCTGAAACGCGAACGTCAGCGGCAGGTCCGGAATGCCCAGCGCCCCGGCGGTCAAGAGTGCCCGCGCCTGAATCAGGTAGTAGCCACCATTCATGCCTGGCACGAGCGTTGTGCCGAAAAGCAACCAACCCCTGGCCGCAATGGCAACCAGGATGACAACAAGGACGACGCACGCCGGTCCGACTGCAAGAGCGGCGTGGCGCACTGGAGAGCGGTCGTTCCGTAGCGATGGTGTCACGGTGATATGCTGCCACCTATAACGACGCGATCACCAGTTTATTGGTGGAGCGACTCCCGTCGTCGTTCACGATTTACTTCCCCGCAAGAAAATTCTCCGCTACCGACTTCATATTCGGCGGACTGGCATCTTCAAACACCAACCGTTCTTGATAGAACACACGCACAAAATGCCCGCGCAATCTATGTCCGCTTTTCATGCCTCGGTTCGACAACATGCCCGCGAGCATGACGTCCTGCGATTGCACAACCTTCTTGCCCAGCGGCTTCAATTCCATTTGCCGGTCGCCGCCAGTAAAAAACTGTTGTTTCAAATTGCCCGACGACGACACCTCAAACAACCCGATGACCCACTGCCATTCCAGCGGCCCTACGGGAGCATTGCGCAGGTTGCTGATTGTCACGTTCAACCGCACCGTTTGAAAGAAACTCGCTTCCGTCTTCGTCACCACCCCGCTGCCTTGTTTTGCACCCGTGAACCGTTTTACGTCAACCGCGAACGGCAATAGCTCTTTGCTCAGCGCCAACGGATCACCGGGCGAAATCGAAAGATTGGATGTGGAAGACGTCGCTGCTGCGACTGCTTGACCTTCGAGAACCGGCTGCGACGGTGGAGTAGCCGGCACAAGCGTTGCCGCATTGGTTGGCGGGGGTGTCACCTGCGTCAGATCCTTCATGATCTCGATTTGCGACGGGTTCGTCACGATAATCTGCGGGCGGCCTTGGTATTCGGTCACGCCCCCCGTGATGCGCACCTTCTTGCCACGATACTGCTCCTCGATGTCTCCCTGCCATTGGGAAAAACTGCGGGCAAAAACCACCGCTGAAAAATCCGTCTTCCAGTTTGCCGAAAAGTTCAGGCTACAGACTTTCTCTGTCCTGTGCGTTGCGACAACCATCCCCTCCACCGTCGCACGCCGGCCGATAACATCGCGCGCCTTTTCCCACGAGACGACTGGCTCCGTGCCCCCCAAGGAAGCGGCGGCGGCGAACAGCATCACCGCGACGAATTTCATGATGGAGGGATTATTGCGGCGGCCGGTAGAAAAGGCAATCGCACATATAACCGGCTGAGGACTCCGCCTGCCCGCGCTCCATACAACGCCTTTACTCGTAACCGCAGGCAAGTCCTGATTCAAACTCCATCATGCCCAATCGCCTCCAACCCGCTGATGCCGGGATATCTTAACGATTTTAAAGGCGCGACAATTACTTCTGAGCCGGTGCTGTCACCCCCCTTACCACCAGCATCATGGCAGCTTCTTGGCTGTTTCTTCGAGCCGGTTCAGCAAAGCTTCATCCGTCACGCCTCTGGCGCGGATACTCCGGACGATAATCGCTGCTTCCTTGAGGTTCTGTTGCTTCTTCTGCTCTTCGGCCGCCGCGTTCGCCTCCTTTGAAGGATCGGTCAGCAGCAGTTCCACGAATTCCAGTTCAACATAACCGCGAGTGGGGTCGCGCAGCTTGTTTCCCCAAAAGGCGCGCCAGGAACGCATGGGCAACATACCTTTGCCTGCCTTCACATCGCTCTGGGCCTGCAAATAAGCCGGCAGCGCTCTCGGGGGAATCCCTTTCATCCAGTCGTCCGCCGCAACAGGGGCTGCCGTTGTCATGGAGGGGGTGGAGGGCGTCGTCGAGCTTGCACTGGGAACTGGAGGGGACGGAGGGGTTGACGCGACCGGCGTGGAGGACGTGTCGGGAAGTTTCGCCATGCTGGCTTGATAGCCAGCCATGGCATCCGTCACCAACACCAACCGAAGCCCGGCGTTGGCGAGAACGTTAACGGGCATGGTATCTCTGCGGCAACTCGACGTGAGATAAAAGGGAGTGTCGCGGCTCGAACCGCCACGCAACACACGGTCGGAACCGGTAGCGGCGCCTTGGGGATCTGTCTGCGCGCTGGTGGGATACGACCCAAACCGATCATTGCAGAACTCCGCAACGTTGCCGTGCATGTCATAAAGGCCCCAGGCATTCGGCTTCTTCGTGCCAACCGAACGTGTCATGGTTCTGCGCCAATTGTCCTGAATGATCCTCTTGCCAGGATACACTGCGTATAGATCTAACAGACTTATGTCGTCGCCGTAGCAATACTTCGTAGAGCTGCCAGCGCGGCAGGCGTATTCCCACTGCGCCTCGGTCGGCAGTGAGACTTTCACACCAGACAGTTTCTCATTCAACTTGGCCACGAAGCCCTGACAGGCATCCCAACTGATGTTCTCCACCGGATTCCGGGCATCCTCTTGGTTCGCACTCGGATTGCTACCCATGACCGTCCGCCACTGTTGTTGTGTCACTTCGAACTTGCCTATGAAATACGGCTTGGTGAGGGCGACTTGATGCTTCTCGTTACCCTCGCCCATCGAGAACGAGCCGGGCCGGATGAAAACGAAGTTTATCGTCACTCCGCCGCCAAGATCCACAGCCAATCCATTCGGCCACGGTAGAGCGGCGGCCTTCGCGCGGAAGTCGGCCATGCGCGGGTCGTCGGGGATCAACAGCTCCAGTTCGCCCAGCGCCCAATGGGCTTGGAGCCAGCCGTTTGCGCGGATGGCATTTTCCAACCGGGCGACGACGGGCACAGACTTGGGGAGGTTCTCCGTCGTCTTGGCTTTCGCGATGAGGCTCTTGAGAGTCGCCGTCGCGGCGACAAACTGCTCAGCCGCCTGCCCCGGGTCCTTGGTGGCCAAACTCGCTGCTGACTCTGCCAGTGATTTCACCTTTGCAAACTCAGCGGCGACTTGCCGCTCGAGCAACGCCGCGTCTGCCTCTGCTAACAGCTTGGCCCATGCAGCGCGGGAGGTTTCGGCGCGGGAGATTTTCTCGGCGTCGGCTTGCGCGGTCTTGTAAGCGTCGAAAGCGCGGGTGAAGAGATCCTTGGCCCTCGCGAATTCCTCCTTGTTCAGCGCATCCTCGCCCTCTTTGAAGCAGGTTCCGGCGGTGACAAACGACTCCGGCCGCGTGTCGTTCTTGAATGCCGCTTGAGCCGTCAATCGCTCGGCCTCGGCGTCCCTTTTCTTGGCGTATGCGGCGCGGGACATCTCATCGCGGTTGAGTTTTTCGCCATCGGCTTGCGCGATCTTATAGCTCTCGACGGCGCGGGCGAAGAGTTCCTTGGCCTTGTCGAAATCCTCCTTGGCCAGCGCCTCTTCCCCCTCTTTCTCGATCTTTCCGGCGGCAGCAAAGGATTCTGGCCGCGCCTCGGGTTTGGATGCGGCGCTGGCCGCCGTGCGCGCGGCTTCGGCATCCTTCTTTGCAGACTGCGCGGCACGGGACCTTTCAGCACGGAGGAGCTTGTCGGCTTCGGCTTGCGCGGCCTTGAAGCCGCCGATGGCGCGGGTGAAGAGTTCCATTGCCTTCGCGTAATCCTCCCTGGCCAGCGCCTCTTCTCCATCCTTCTCGCTCTTCCCGGCTGCAACAAAAGATTCTGGCCGCGCTTCGGTTTTGAATGCCGCGTTGGCCGCCTCATGCGCTTTTTCGGCCTCTTTCTTCAGGGAAATCGCGGTCTCGCGTTTGGCCTCCATGTCCGTCTGGATGCCGACCGCCTGCTGATAGCACTTGAGCGCCTTGGTAAACGAGGACAACGCCTTGGTGTAATCCTTGGCTTGCATCGCCTCGCCGCCGGCCTTCTCCAGACCACGCCCGCGCTGCACCATCTCCCGCAAATACGGGGCATCGGAGGACTTGATCTTGCCAAGGGTGGCAATCATCTGGTTGCGCGCCTCAGCGGCGTTGTCCGGGGTGGCCGGGGGGAGTTTAACTTCCGGTTGTCCGCCGCAACCGGCGGCCAGCAGAAGCACGGCGACCAAAAAAAGACCAGCGAACTGGGCAAGTATTTTCATAACGGAACCTCAATCATCGTCCAGCCCTCAGTAGCACCGCACCCAACAACGGCGCGCAGGCTGCATCCGATCTGGCGAAACGACAACACATAATGGGCTGGCAAGTTGTTGAACTCAGAAGTTGCTCACCAAACACCTGAAACATTGCGAAAAGACTGCGGCAGTTTAGTCCTTTATCCACCGTGTCTGTAGGATACGGAACCTGTTTCTGTAGGCACGGGGTATGGTTAACGATGGATCGTGAACGCGCTCGACGACGGCCATGAGCCGGGCCTCGCCACCATCTGCAGCACCCATCGCATGAACCGTGAAAACGTCGCCCCGGGTGGTGAGGACGTTGATGATACGGCGAATGGTATCTTCTCTGTCGGCGTCGGTCCAGGCTACCTGCGTCCCATCGCCCATAAAGAGATTGGTCATGCACGGAACCTCACAGAGTTGACCGATTGTATAATAGGGTTGCCAGGTGTCATTTGGACCGAAAGTAGTATCGGAATGATCACCCAGCGGCGCAAACTGGGTTCTCTGTGAATTGATGGGGTGGTAACGATAGCTGATGTAGTTGGCCAGTTTGTTGCGAAAGCGCGAGTCGGGGATGACACTCAAGGCAGCCGCAAGCGGCACGCTGGCCGCGTCATAAGTGGGGGCGGTTGCGAGATTGTAGCGGAATGCACTATAGGATGAGGTGCGCATCGTGATGTAGCACCAGTGGTAATTGTCCGAAGTGTTTAATCTGAGTTGATAACCAGCATCAGACCAGGTTGCCAGCATATTGGGGCGGCGGGGGTAAACCTGGGGATCCTCAAACGTGGGGTAGGTCGGCTGCGCCGTGTTATTATAATTATTAGGACCATAGGTGTTATTGCCCAAATGCCAGCCACCGTTATTGATGTTGATCCGGCCGTAGATGGGTGGCGTGTTGACGGAGAAGAGATCGAGCATGGCCCAATCGGGAATGGCGGTTGAATCCGTCCAAGGCTTGGGCGTCCCGCCGCTTTGCTGCTCATCTCGTTGCGCGCCGTAGAACTGTAACGAGAGCGAACGCCATGGCTTTCCCGTATGAATGAAACCAAGCTCGCCGATGGATTTCATGCCGCCTTCCGCGATGACGAAGTTGGAGCGATACTCCGGTCTGGTTGCGTTCGGGGCATAAGCGCTATGATAGTTTTCGATATCACCCATCCTGAAGTCCACCGGCCCAACAGGCGAGACGGAGTATGCCTGATTCTGTCCAGTAGTGCTTCCATACCCCTTCATAGTTACGGCACCGCTGGCACAATAAGTCCACACATGCACTCGCGGATCGTTCTTGCCGAAGGAGAGTCGGGCAGGATGGCCCGCATCTTTGGTCCAGAAATCGGCAGGCGCAGGAGGATCCGTCGTGGTTGTGTAAGGTTGTGCGTTGAGCGTAACGTTTGTCGTTCGATACCAATCAATAATGCCGGTATTACCGTTACAATCCATTGTTTGGCGAATCTGAGGCATGTTGATGGCAATAGATGTAACAGTGGGCGGAGCATTCGTTGTCACCGGCGGTCCGACTGGCCATTGGAAGAAAGTGACGCCAAGACTCGCTGCGTCAGGCGCGCTATAGGAGTGAGCAGGAACTGGCACCGAAGAAGGAATTGCGATGCCATCGCCAGTCGGACTGTTGGTCGTCCAGCCTACGGGGCCAATGCTGCCAGGCGTCGAGCCGACGGCGAGGTTACACTTGATCGTAAGAGGGGTGTCCAAGAATAACCGATACTGTTCCGGCTTGCTCGCGCGCGGCAGAGGAACCTCGTAAGGGTTGATCAATTCAACACAAAGAGCCGCCCACAATTGGTATTGCGTCACAGGCGTTGGCCCCGGCGTTACTTTCCTCTGCCAGCACAACGCCATCGCGATTTCATTCATGTAGGCCGCTTTCCACAAACCACAAGCACCGTTGGGAATTGACAAATTGCTCTTGGGATCATAGCTGCCTGGCACCGCCCCCACGACCTCCAGCTTACTGCCGGGCGGCGCGACTCTCGTGGGGTCGCTGACGTAGGAGATGAGGTTGGCGACAATCTGCTTGACGCTTGCGTTGGTGTTTCCCTCAGGTCCGGGGTATTTTAGTTGAAATGTCGCGCTGTTGCCGAAGAAATTCCTCACGTATGTCGAGTCTGCCAGTCGGTTTGTGGTCATCAGGAAATCATACAGTTTCTTGGCATCCGCGGGCGTGGTAATCGTCATGCCGATATTGGTGCGCGCAACCGGCAAACCCAAGGTGTTACCTGCGGTGTAGTTCCTGAAAATTTGAGTGAGGTCCTCTTTTTCAACGCTCCAAGCCGTCAAGCAGGACTTCACGGCCTGATAGTCCTTCATGGTTACTCTGTTTTCGAGACCCAACACTTCGTCCGGCGCCAGAAACGGCTGCCACGTGCCCGAGTTTCGAGCTGACTCTATGCTGCTCAATGTGGTCATGTCGGCCCAGTTCGGCCCGTCTTGGTTGTAGGGAGAGGTTGGACACACCTCGCCGACGTCCAGCATCTTCAGATCAACCGAACTGATGTTCTTGGTGATTCCCAAGGTGACATCCGGCTGCACGATCTTGGCGTAAAGCTCCCTGCCGACTGGAATAACCGCCCCGACATCGGAAAAGATGTTGGTGTTACTGACCCCGCCGCCGCTCAAGCTCAAGTCCTTGGTATAGGCGTTGGAGATGTTGATCTTGGACGACTCGTCGTCTATCCAGAATGCGAATTTACAGCCGGTGCGGTTGGCATTCGACAGCAAGTAGGCGGCCCATATTCCCACCTTGTCCGGACCCCAGTTGGGGCGAAACGGATTCACACAGGGATTGGCAACGGGCAGGTAGGTTCCGGATTGAGCTGCGTTGACGGGCCATGTGTAGTTGCCCGCGTTAATGTCTACCTTGTCCGCCCAGTTGGTAGTGCCACCACCGGTGCCGATAAGCGGCCCCAGAATCCAAGAGAACATGAGCATGTTGTTGGTGTTATAGGCTGTGTAGGAACCGGGAATGCCATCAGCAGCACTAAGCGTTCTATCCACTCCATTGGTGTAATAGAACCGGCCAGCCATGGTTGCCACGGTTGCGTTCGCGGCCTCGGCATCGGTGTAGAACCTGCTCATCCTGGCAATCGCGGTATGCAGCCCAGCCAACGCGGCTTGCCGGGCCTCCACCTGCCGCCGGTAGTTGAAAGACACTTGGCGTTCGCTGCGCATGTTCGTCATGAACGCCAACGCCAGAATCAGCAGCAAGGCCATGACGGTCAGCGTGATGATCAGGGCGACCCCGGAACGCGAGTTTCCAGTTTTTAGTTCCCCGCGTGCAACGCGGCAAGGTTTTCCAGTTTCCAGTTTCACGTTACGCCTTCTGCCTTTCGTCTTCTCCGGATTCTACGGCTTGAAATTCTCGAAACGAACCAGCACCCAGTTGGTCGTGGTATAGAATCCCGCCATCTTGGCCGCCGCGTTCAAGCCCAAGTCATTGATGCGACCGGCCGTCCTGCTGTCCACCACACACAAACCGATATAAACGCCGGGATAGCATGGATTCTTCCCGCTGAAGTTTTGATAGTTGATCGTCTTGTTCTGGTCCCCGTCCATGTCCTTGAACATCTGTGGATTGAGCGGCTTCAACCCTTGCGTGGTATCGTTCTCTGCAGGCTGCACGCGGAAACAGAGCACGTTTTCAGCTAGCACGGCATAATTCGTCTGGAGGCCGGAACCAGAACTCCACGGATTATTGTAAAAGCCCGAGGGTGCGCCTCGCACGCCTGTCTTGTAGCTCACGCGGACCAAGTTGCCCAAAACAGACCGCCGGCCGCCATCATCAACCGCCGCCTTGGCCACGTAATAGCGAACGCCACAGAACGCCCGGTAGCCGCTCATGGTTGCGTTGTTGGTTGGCTCATTGTCAAGTTCCACCGGCGTAACGAAGCAAATCTCTCCATAAGTGCCATGGGGCGCGGGATCGGACGCCTGATCTCCCGCTGTGGAATTTCTATTGATGACCACCGACAAGCCTGGAATCGGTTGCACTGTGGATGACGGTTGGTTGGTGTCAATCATGGCCAGCGACGCTTCGCGGACTAGCAACTCCATCGCCGTGCGAGTGCCTTGGTTCACCTCGGCTGTTTTCTCACCCATCCGCCACGCGTTGGCCCCCTCGGCAAACAGCGCGAAAAGGATCGTCACCATCAATGCCAGCACGCCGCTGGCGACCAGAATTTCCAGCAGTGTAAAACCGGCTTCGGAATGTGGAATGCGGATTGCCTGCGTGGATCGCGCCCGGAGGTCGCGATCCACCCAGCTTGGAACACCTTCGTCCGATGATGGGCGTTGGAAATTCGCCACTTCCTGTTTCGCCATCCGCGATTGATTCGGTGTTTTCATGGTCAGTGGAGGTTGGCGATCTGGGTATCGAAGTTCCTTTTGAACTTGCGGTTGAGATAAGGCTGACGGGCTGGCCAGGAAACCTCCACGATAACGCACGCCAAGCTGTATAAATACTGATACGACGTGTCCCGCCTTTCACTACCAGCACTACTATTCCCGGGGCTTGTAAGACTGCCAGTGCCATAAGGAGCACTGCGCACATAAATCTGAACACCGAAATAGCCTTCATCAGGGGCGAAGGCAACACCCGACGTCGGCGCCGAGCCTACTGGCTTGCCCCCGGTGATGCTGTAAGACGGATGACCGTTCCGTGAGTAGTAGATCATGTTGGCGTAGCTGGGTGAAGAACCACCGCTCCAAGACCCGCCGGTGATCGTCATGGGGTTTATGCTCCAATAAGAGGGCATTCTAGGCGCCTTGAGGGTGGCGGCTGTCGTGTTCGGTTGCGTCCACGGCTGCGAGCGCATATAGGTGAAGATAGAATCGGCAATGAGCGCAGCGGTGTTTTCATCGCGCGCGTCGCGCGCGGCCTCGATGCCGACAGGGAAGGCGGTCAGCACGCCCACCACGGCGAAGGCCACGATGCCAACGGCCAGCATGACCTCCACGAGGCTGAAGCCGGATGGGGAAGTGGAGCGTGAGGAGTGAAGAGTGGATAATCCCGACTGCGCCGGGGAAGCACACGATTCGACGGCTGCCTGACCCAACTCTTCACTCTTCACTCTGAACTCTTCCCTGTTCATGTTCATCTTCCGGGTTGCGTCCATTTGATTTTCCCAATGAGTCCGTCCCAACTCAGCACGACGCTATTTTCAGCCGCCGGATCGTTGTTGGACAATGCAGACTTGGCCGACTCGCGACGGGGCACGATAACGGTCGCACTCACCTCGCCACCGCGACTGACCTGCACGATGCCGTTGACCAGACGCACCGAACCGGGCATGGCGGGCACACCGTTGGGCTTGAACTCGATGAAGGCCATCTCTGATCCCTTTGACGGATCCGTGGGGGAGTTCATGTAAGGAAACGGCAACATGTCCAGCGTTACTCCATCCCACTGGTTTGGGCTGGCTGTGGCGCCAAAGAAAATACTCGTCCTGGGCAACGACAAGCCCTTGCCGTCCGCGGACTTCAAATCCGAATCTGCAGGATCAAAAATGACTCCTTTAGGCAAGGTTTTCCAGTGTTGGACATAATACCACCTATCCCTGCCATAGGGCAGATTGGGCTGGTTCTGTATCGTCCCCGTCCTCCACCACAAGCGAATCGGCACTTGATACATGATAGCGTAGGCGCTGTATTGCATCGCAACCAAGTCGGGGATATCGGTTCCGGAATCCTTGATGGTCTTCTCGGTGGCGATCACCACGCGCATGCGAAAGTTGCGAGCAATGCCATACTGGCGGGCCAGATTCAGGTCGTTGGAGAACTGCCGCGCCGCGCCAATCAAGGAACTTCCCTTACTTGACTGTAGCGACGGCATCACCACCAGCATCATCAATCCGATGAGGGCCACCACAGCCATCAACTCAACGAGCGTGAAAGCGGAACGGGAAGAGGCCAGAGGCAGGCGGCAAGAAGAAAGAGACAGCGCGCCTCTCGTAGAATAGCTGCGCTTCACTTTCCCCGCCTTCCGACTTCCGCTTTCCGCTTTCATCATTTCCAACTCCTCACGTCGTCTTCGTAGGCTTTGGTCAGGTTCTTGCTGCCCGGTTCCGACTGGTCAGTGCCTGATCGAGTGTCGGGGCCGTCGGAGAAGAACGCAAAGCCTCCGGGAATGACCATCGTGCTGGAGGAATCGTCCTTGAATGGCACCGGCACATTGTTGTCGTAGGCGGTATTGTCCGTCCATGCCTGCAAGTTGGATGGCTGGCCGTTTTGGAACGGCCCCCCGTAGTAGCTGCCTTTCTTGCCATTGTCGAAACAGTAGCCGTAAGGCATGCTCCACGGATCGTAGAATGCCAGCGGGCTCTGGTTGCCAGAACCCGGAATCGTCACGTCCTTGATCTTGACCTCCATGAACTGGATGGCGCGGGGGTTGTCGTTCGCCGCCTGGCCGTTGGTGATCTTCTGGCCCGTCTGGGGATTCATCAAGCCATTGAAGACCAGGACGAAATCCTGATCGTTGGCCGGCTCCGGCCATTTGCCATACTCATTGTTGTAAGACTTGGCGGCTCCGCAAAGGCTCTGGATGGCCGCGCCCGCCTTGGCTTTGTTGGCGGCGTTCTTGACTGTATTGATGGTGGGGAACAACAAACCCATCAGCACCACGATGATGCTGATAACCACCAGCAACTCCACCAAGGTAAAGCCGCCAATCCGTTTCCGCTGTTCCATCGTCTTCATAAATCCGTTTCTTTCAAAACTGCCCACTATTCTCTGACTTCTGACCCGTGACCCGCGCTCACCGCTGTTGCTGCCAGTTGTTGAGATCGTCGTTGTCCTCACCACCGTAGCAGTGTTTTATTCCACCTCCGGCCGTAACCTGGGTCTCGAACGGCTTGGTGAAATAAACAGGTATCTGAGGATGGTCTCGCCCGTTCCAGTGTTCCACGGTCGTCATTTGATCGAGTTTCAAGTCTTGTTGGCGATCATAGGGTTTGTCGCGATCCTGCCAAGTCGTGCCGTCCGCGCCGTAAGAACATATGTCGCAGGAAGGAGTGCCCCAGATGGTGGAGGTGGTCTTGTTATTGTGACGCGGCATCATGGTGCCGTCGGTGAACTTATAGCTGTTTCCGTCGTAACTTTTGTAATTCAGCGGGTTTCCCCAAGCATCCACAATTCGCATGAAGTTGCCAGGAGCATCGTCATGCGTCGCTTCGAGTTTTGTGTTGCCTGTAATCAATTGCTCGCGCTTGAAAACCATATAGGGCTGCTTCTGGTATCCTGTTCGCAAGTGAACCCCCTTATACGCCAGATAAAACCACAAAGCTTCGCAAGGCCAAACAAACTGGTTGGATCTGAGATCGTCATTGTTAGCGTCCGCTGTGTTCGTTGTGCAGGTGATGTCCGGCGGATACCCGCCCCTGTCCGCAAAGAACATCTCTGCCGCCGTGTTCACCTGCTGGATGGTGGTATGGGTGCGCGTCCTCATCGCCGTCCTGTTGGCATAGCCTGCACCGGCAATCACGATCCCGGAAACGATGCCGATGATAACGATCACCGCCATCAGTTCGACGAGAGTGAAGCCAGAGGCGGAGCGTAGGGCGTGTGACATGGGGTGTGGAGCGTTCGCGGCTCCCGTCGTTGTTGTCGCCACTTGCTTCCCAACAATGGATTTCCGGGTTTTCATTGTCTCACCTCGTTCAAATCTACGCCCATAATGCTCAACGTCCAACGCCTCCCGCTTCACGGCCGCCTATGCTGCGCCGCCCAGCGTCTGGAGGATGGTCACCAGCGGCAGGAACAACGCCACGACGATGACGCCCACCACCACGGCCAGGAACACGATGAGAATCGGCTCCAGCAGTGAGGTGATGCCGGCAACGGCGTTGTCCACTTCCTCGTCGTAGTTGTCGGCGATCTTCATCAGCATCTCCGGCAACGCGCCGGTTTCCTCGCCGACATCAATCATCGAAACCACCATTGGCGGAAACACCTTGCTGGCCTCCAACGGCCGCACCACCGATTCGCCCTCCTTCACCGAGTCATGCACCCGTTGCACGGCGTCGGCGATGACGCGGTTGCCGGAGGTTTCCTTCACGATCATGAGCCCTTGCAGGATCGGCACGCCGCTGGAAATGAGCGTGCCCAGCGTCCGCGTAAACCGCGAGATGCCGACTTTGCGGATCATCGGGCCAAAGGCGGGCATGTTGAGCTTGAAGTTGTCCCAGAGCCGGGTCAATGCCGGCACCTTCTTGATCAGGAAGTTAAACAGCACCACAAACGCCACCACGGCGCCACCGACCAGGATCACGTTTTCGCGGATCAGCTTGCTGGCGTCCATCACAGCCTGGGTCAGCGCCGGCAGCGGTTTGCCTTCGAGGAGGTCTTTGAAAATATCCTGGAACTTCGGCACGATGTAGGTCATCAGGAAGAACAGGATCGAGATGGCGATGGTGAGCACAACGATCGGATAGACCGACGCCGCGAGGACTTTGCCGCGAATCTTCTGCGCCTTCTCGGCGAACTCCGCCAACCGTGTCAGCACGACTTCGAGCACGCCGCCCGCTTCGCCGGCGCGGATCATGTTGATATAGAGCCGGTCGAACACCCGCGGGTGGTGCTGCATCGCCTCGGACATCGTCGAACCGCCTTCAACCGCCTCGGCCAACGAGGTGATGGTCTTTTTGAGGGCGGCATTCCGTTCCTGGCGCTCCAGCGTGCGCAACGCGCGCAGCAACGGCAGACCGGCGTCAATCAGCGTGGCCAGTTGGCGCGTGAAGATGGTGAGGAGCTTCTTGTTCACCCGGTCGGTAATGCCGGGGATGTTGATCTCCATCTGCTGCCAGCCGCCCTTCTTGGCGCCCGCCGCGCTCACCACCTTGGATTTTCGACCCTTGCCGGAGCCGGCTTCGTTGATCTTGGTGGGGAAATACCCCATCTCTTTGAGCTTGTTAATCGCGCCGGCGGGACTGTCTGATTCCATCTCGCCAGAAGTCTCTTTGCCGCGGGCATCTACTGCGGTGTATTCATACTTGGGCATGGCAGCTCTCCGGTTCGTTTGTTTCGGCTCTGCTGAATTAGGTCACTTCATCTTGTGAAACTCACCATCAAAGTTGGAAAAATCAAGTCAGGGAGTAGCGCAATCATGAAGCGCTGGATTAAACGGTTTCTGCCCACGACCTCACGTCTGCGTCGTTCCAGCCCCGGCTACGTGTATTTCACGACTTCCTCGAGCGAGGTTTCGCCGTCGAGGATGCGCCGGATGCCGTCCTGGCGCATGGTGCGCATGCCGAGTTCCATGGCCTTGTCCCTGAGGACCATGCCAGCCACGCGCTCGTTGATGAGAGTGCGGATGGGATCGCTCGCGCGCAACAGTTCGCAAAGGACGGTGCGGCCTCTGTAACCGCTGTCGTTGCACTCGGAGCAGCCCTTGCCGAAGTAAAACGACTTGCCCACGACTTCGGACGGCTTGAGGCCGAGCAGGTTCAGGTCCTGTTCGGTCGGCTCGTAGGCGGTGCGGCAGTGCTTGCAAAGCTTGCGCACCAGCCGCTGGCCGAGCACCGCTTCAAGTGTGGAACTGACCAGGAACGGTTCGACGCCCATGTCGAGCAGACGTGTGATGGCGCCGGAGGCGTCGTTGGTGTGCAGCGTCGAGAAGACCAAATGGCCAGTCAGCGACGACTGGATGGCGATCTGCGCCGTTTCCAGGTCACGCATCTCGCCGACGAGGATGATGTCGGGGTCTTGGCGCAGGAACGCGCGCAATGCCCGGCCAAACGTCAACCCGACGGTGGGGTTGATCGGCACCTGCATGATGCCCTCGATCTCGTATTCGACGGGGTCCTCGGCGGTGAGCAGCTTGGAATCAATGGTGTTGATGCGGCCGAGGCAGGAGTAAAGCGTGGTGGTCTTGCCGCTGCCGGTCGGACCGGTGACGATGAAGATGCCGTTGGGACGTTCGATGATGCCGCAGACCTCGTCAAAGATCTCCTTGGGCATGCCGAGCGTGGCCAGGTCGAGGTTGACGACAGAGCGGTCGAGCACGCGGAGCACCACGCTCTCGCCAAACTGCGTCGGCAGCGTCGAGACGCGCAAGTCCACCGGCCGGCCGGCGATGGACATCTGGATGCGGCCATCCTGCGGGATGCGCCGCTCTGCGATGTTGAGATTGGCCATGACCTTGATGCGGCTGGTCACGGGCAGCGCCAGATGCTTGGGCGGCGGCGCCATTTCGTAAAGCGCGCCGTCCACGCGGTAGCGGATCTTAAACATCTCCTCAAACGGCTCGAAATGGATGTCACTCGCCCGGTCGCGGATGGCCTGGAAAAGAACGAGGTTCACGAAGCGGATGACCGGCGCCTCGCCAGCCATCGCTGCGATGTTCTCCACCGTCATGATCTCGGGCGCGGCCACCTCCGTGAGGTTCGTCAGGCCCTCGATCTGCGAGATGAGGTCGTCCACCGACTCGGACCCTTCTTCGCCATAGAGCTGTTTGACCATCGCCCCGATCTCATCGGGATCGGCAACCACAAGATGAATGTCGCGATCCAGGACGAAGCGCAATTCCTCAACGATGCCGGCGTTGAGCGGGTCGCTGACGGCGATGTGAAGCGTGTTGCCTTCGAGCTTGATCGGGATGGCGCAGTAAGTGCGCGCCTGCGCCGGCGGGATGAGTTTCAGCGTCTCTTTGGGCAGCTCCTGGTCCTTGATGCTGATCAACTCGGTGCCGAGGTGTTGCGCGATGACGCTGAGAATCTGCTCGCGCGTCAGGATGTCCATGTCCATGAGGACTTCGGCGACACCTTTGCCGCCACGTGCGCTCTCGGCCTCGATCTCGGCCAACTGCTCGGCGGGCAGCAGTTGATGCGCCTTCAGGATGCCCAGTAAAACATTGGATTCAGCTTCAAACATGTCACTTCATGCCCAGTTGTTGCATCATGGTGTCCGGATCCTGCGCGGTCGTCAGCATCTCGCCGTAGTCAATGATGCCTTTCCGGTAAAGCTCCACCAGATGGCTGTCGAGCGTGAACATGCCGTGTTTCGCGCCGGTCTGGATGTCGCTCTGGATGCGGAACGTCTTGTTGTCGCGGATGAGCGCCTGGATGGATTGCGTGGTGATCATCACCTCGAACACCGCCACGCGCCCCTTGCCGTCTTTCTTGGGCAGCAGCAACTGCGAGATGACCGCCTTGATCGAGCTGGCGAGCTGTGTGCGAACCTGCTCCTGCTGTGCCGTCGGAAACGCGTCCACGATGCGGTCCACCGTGCGTGCGGAGCCGGTGGTGTGCAGCGTAGCGAAGACCAGGTGGCCCGTTTCCGCCGCAGTGATGGCGGCTTCCATCGTTTCAAGGTCGCGCATTTCACCGACGAGAATTACGTCGGGATCCTGCCGCAACGAGCGGCGGAGCGCCTCGGAAAACGAGGTCACGTCCACGCCGATCTCACGCTGGGTGACGATGCTCTTCTTGTTCGAGTGGTAATACTCGATCGGGTCCTCGACGGTGATGATGTGGACGTCGCGCTCCTCGTTGACGACGTTCAGCATCGAGGCCAGCGTCGTGGTCTTGCCGGAACCGGTCGGCCCCACCACGAGGATCAAACCGCGAGGCAGGTAAAGCAGGTCCTTGATGCTGGGCGGCAGGCCGATTTGATCCAGCGTCATCATCTTCGTTGGGATTTGCCGCATCACCAACGCAAAGTTGCCGCGCTCCTTGAAAATGCTGACGCGGAACCGCGCCTTGTCCTTGTAAGCGAAACCAAAGTCGCTCCCGCCGACCTCACGCGTCCGGCGCAGATGTTCCTCGCTGGTGATGGATTTCACCAGCCGCTCCGAATCCTCCTGTGTCACCGGCGGCACCTGCGTCAACGTCACCAACGAACCGTGCAGTCGCACCACCGGCGACAATCCAACCCGGATGTGAAGGTCGGAGCAATTCTCCGCCACCACCAACTCCAATAACTGGTCCATTCGGACTTTCATATCGTTTCCTCTAAATCGTTTTCGGCGGCAATAATCTTTCGGTTGCGCGGCTAGTCAATGTCGGATGCCGTGGTCTTCATCACTTCCTCCGGTGTCGTCAGCCCGGCGACCGTCTTGCGGACGCCATCCTCGCGCAACGTGCGCATGCCCAGCTCGCGCGCCGCCTTCCGCAGAACGTGCGCCGACACCCGCTCGTAAATCAGTTTCTGAATTTCTTCGTTGATGACGAGAACCTCAAAAATGCCAAGCCGGCCGCGGAACCCGGTCCGGTTGCATTCGTTGCAGCCGCGGCCTTTGTAGAAGGTCGTCGTCACGATCTGGTCCGATGTCAGCCCCATGAACCGCCGCTCCGCGTCGGTCGGCACGTAGGGTTCCTTGCAACGCTCGCAGATTTTCCGCACCAACCGCTGGGCCATGATTGCGCGGATGGAGGACGCGCACAAGAACGGCTTCACGCCAATATCGAGCAACCGCGTGACGGCGCTGGGCGCGTCGTTGGTGTGCAACGTGGAGAACACCAAGTGGCCGGTCAGCGACGCATTGATGGCGATTTCCGCCGTTTCAAGGTCGCGAATTTCACCGATCATGATCACGTTTGGCGCCTGGCGCAGGATCGAGCGCAATGCCGCTGCAAACGTCATGCCAACCTCTTCGCGCACCTCCACCTGGTTCACGCCCGGCAGGGAATACTCCACCGGGTCCTCCACCGTGATCAGCTTCTTGTCGGGACGGTTGATGAAGTTCAGGCAGGAGTTCAACGTGGTGGTTTTGCCGGATCCGGTCGGCCCTGTCACCAGCAGGATACCGTCGGGCAGCGTGATGAGCCGCTCGAACGTCGCCTGGTCGTCGCTGAAAAAACCGAGCTGCGGCAGACCAACAAGCATGCTCTTCTTGTCGAGAATACGCATGACGATGCTCTCACCGTGCGCCGTCGGGATGTCGCTCACGCGCAGGTCGAACTGCTTGTCCGCCACGCTGATCCGGATGCGGCCATCCTGCGGAATGCGCTTCTCGGCGATGGACATGTTCGCCATGATTTTCAGGCGCGAGATGATGGAGGCCTGCAACCGCTTCGGCGGGTTTTCAATCTCGTGCAAGTAACCGTCAATCCGGTAACGCACGCGCAGCTTCTTCTCCAGCGGCTCGACGTGAATGTCGCTTGCCCGCATCTTCACCGCCTGCACGATCATCGCCGTCACCAACTTGATGATCGGCGCGTCGCCTTCACTGATTGGCCCACTGTCCTCAGCACCGCCGCGCAACATGATGTCATCATCGGTCACCTCATGGCCGATCTTGCCCATGATTGACTCGATGGCGTCGTCGGCGCTGCCGTAGTATTGCGTGAGAGCCTTCTCGATCTCGGTCTTGGTGGAGACCATGCCCTCGACGTTGCACTTGAGGATGTAGCGCAGGCTGTCGAGCGTATCCACATCCATCGGGTTGGAGAGCGCAACAGTGATGGTGTTCTCGTGCTTGAACACCGGCACAATCTGGTAGCGGCGCGCGACGTGCGACGGCACGGACTGGATGACATCGTCGGTTATCTTGTGTTCGGAGAGCGAAATGACGTCCATGCCGAACTGGTTGGCAAGCGCCTGCGTGACCTGAAGCTCGTTGATGATGCCCTTCTTGATCAAGGCGTCCACGATGCCCTTGGTCTTGGGATCGCTGCCGATAAGGGGCGTCGCCTGCTCGATGTCCTCCTGGTTCACCAATCCCAGGTCGCGCAGGATGTCCACTACATATTGGTCGTTGGCTGCCACAACAAGCGTTCGCTAACTGTTATCCAATTTCGTGAAATTACTCTTACTGGAAGACCGGCGCTTTAGCCAGTCAACTTTCCACGCAACGCGTCCCGCACCGCCTGCGGGTTCGCCTTGCCTTTCGAAAGCTTCATCACCTGGCCGGTCAGCGCGTTCAGCGCCACTTCCTTGCCGGCCTTGAAATCCGCCACAATCTTCGAGTTCGCCGCGATCACTTCGTCGCAGAACTTCCCGATCGCGCCAGCGTCACTGACCTGAACCCAGCCTTTCTCTGCCACGATGGCCGCCGGCGTTTTGCCGGCCTTGAACATTTCCACAAAAACGTCCTTCGCCATCTTGGATGAAATCTTGCCGCTGTCCACCAGTTCCACCAACTCCGCGATGTGTGGCGGTTTCACCGGCGACTGCCCGATGACCAGATTCGCTCCCGCCAAGTCGCGCAGGAGGTCGTTGCAAATCCAGTTCGCCACCGACTTCGGGTTCTTCGACACCTGCGCCGCCGCCTCGAAGTAATCCGCCAGCGCCGCGTCCGCCGACAACACGCCCGCGTCGTAAAGCGGGATGCCGTATCGCTCGACCATCCGCTTGCGTTTCGCGCTCGGCAATTCCGGCACCAGCTTGCGCACCTCGGCGAGCCATTCGTTGCTCAGCGATATCGGCAACAAATCCGGCTCCGGGAAGTAACGGTAATCGTGCGCGTGCTCCTTCGTGCGCATGGATTCGGTGACGCCGGCCACATCATCCCAGCGCCGCGTCTCCTGCACCAGCTTGCCGCCGCGCCGCAGTGTCTCGATCTGTCGCTGCGACTCGTAGTCTATTGCGTGCCGCACGCCAGAGAAGGTGTTCATGTTCTTGATCTCGACCTTCTGGCCAAGTTCCTTCTGGCCCTTGGGCCGGACAGAAATGTTCACGTCGCAGCGCACCTGGCCCTTCTCCATGTCGCAGTCGCTGATGCCGCCGTAAATCAGGATTTCCTTCAGCGCCGTCAGATAGGCGAACGCCTCGTCCGACGACGACAGGTCTGGCTCGCTGACGATCTCCATCAACGGCGTGCCGGCACGGTTAAAATCCACGCCGCTGGTGCGCTCAAAGTGGGAATTCTTACCAACATCCTCCTCCAGATGAATGCGTGTAAGGTGGCAAACCTTCGTCTCGCCGAGCCGCTTCTTATCCACGACGCCGAAGTCGTATTCCACTGTCCCGCCGATGACGAGCGGCAGGTCGTATTGCGAAATCTGGTAATTCTTCGGCATGTCCGGATAGAAGTAGTTCTTCCGGTCGAACTTCGAGTAACGCGCAATCTTCCCGCCGACGAGCATCCCCGCCAGCACCGTCTTGCGGATGGCTTCCTCGTTGATCACCGGCAGGCTGCCGGGATAACCAAGGCAAACCGGACAGACGTTGGAGTTCGGCTCCGCGCCAAACTCCGTCGGACAGGCGCAGAACACCTTCGTGCGGGTTTTCACCTGCACGTGCGTCTCAAGGCCGATGCAAATTTCGTATTCCATTGCCTCTAAAGCGCCGGTCTCGCTTTACGCCATTCCGTCGTCTGTTCGTAGGCGTGCGCCACTTTCAAAATGGTTTCCTCGCCAAACGGCTTGCCGAGCACTTGCAACCCGATCGGCAGCTTCGGCTGCTTCGTGAAGCCGCACGGCACGCTTACGCCGCAGATGCCTGCGAGGTTCACGTTGACTGTAAAAATGTCGCTCAGATACATCGTCAGCGGGTCTTCCGCTTTTTCGCCGATCTTGAACGCCGCGGATGGCGTTGTTGGCGTCACGATGGCGTCGCACTTCTTGAACGCCTCCATGAAGTCGCGCCGGATCAACGTCCGCACTTTCTGCGCGCGCAGGTAATAGGCGTCGTAGTAACCGCTGCTGAGGACGTAGGTGCCGAGGATGATGCGCCGCGTCACCTCCGGCCCGAAGCCCGCGCCGCGCGTGCGCCCATACATGTCGAGCGGATCTTTCGCGTCTTTCGCGCGGGAGCCATAGCGCACGCCGTCGAAACGCGCGAGATTCGCCGACGCCTCGGCCGTGGCGATGATGTAATAGACCGCCAGCCCGTAATCACTGTGCGGCAGCGAAATCTCCACGATCTCCGCGCCAAGCGACGCGAGCTTGTCCACTGCCGCGCGCGTCGCCGCCTCCACTTCTTTGTCCATGCCGGGAATGAAGTATTCCTTCGGCAAGCCAAGCTTCATGCCCTTCACGTCGCCAGTCAAAGCCTTCGTATAATCCGGCACCGGCTCCGGCACGCTGGTCGAATCGTTCGGGTCACGGCCGCTGATCGCGCCGAGCACCAGCGCTGCGTCGGTCACGTCCTTGGCAAATGGTCCGATCTGGTCTAACGACGACGCAAACGCCACCAGCCCGAACCGTGACACGCGGCCATACGTCGGCTTCATTCCAACAACCCCGCACAACGACGCCGGCTGTCGGATGCTGCCGCCGGTGTCGCTACCAAGCGTCGCCGGCACCTCGCCCGCCGCCACGGCCGCCGCGCTGCCGCCACTGGAGCCGCCCGGAATGCGCTCTAAATCCCACGGATTGCGCGTGACGCCGAACGCCGAGTTCTCCGTCGAGCTGCCCATCGCGAACTCGTCCATGTTCAGCCGCCCGAACGGAAGCGCGCCCGCCGCGCGCAACTTCGCGATCACCGTCGCGTCATAAGGCGAGACGTAGCCCTGCAAAATCTTCGACCCGCACCGGCAACTGTGCCCCTTGACGTTCAGCACGTCCTTGATGCCGACCGGGATGCCCGCCAACGGCCCCAGCGCCTCACCGCGCGCCCGCCGCGCGTCCACATCGCGCGCCGCCGCCAGAAGTTCCTCGCCATTCCACTCCAGAAACGCGTGCAGTCTCGGCTCCACCGCCTCCGTCCGCGCAACGACATCGCGTGCGAGGTCGGCGGCGGCGATCTCTTTCTTCGCCAGACGGCCGGACAGCTCGTGGATGGTCAGTTCGTTGAGGTTCACGGGGAGAGTGAAGAGTTAAAAGTGAAAAGTGAAAAGTTGAGAGCAGAAGAAGAGCGCGTTCCGAAACTCTTCACTCTTCACTCTTAACTCTTCATTTTTGTTCTTCATTCGACAATCTTCGGCACCACAAAAAGGTTGTTGGCCTGCTGCGGCGCGTTCTTCAGGAACGGCGCCGAGTCGCCCGGCGTCCGCGGCTCGTCTGGGCGAAAGACGTTGGTGATCGGCGTCGCGTGCGCCGTCGGTTCGATGCCCTCGACGTTGACCTCCTTAAGCTTCTCGACGTAGCTCACGATCTGCTGGAGCTGCGCGCCAAACTTCTCCACCTGCTCCGCGTTGAGCGAAATGCGCGCGAGCTGCGCCAAGTAAGGCACATCTATCTTAGGCGTCTGTTGGTCCGGACTCATGAGCGGGCAAGTGAAACGAAAGCGATAAGGGCTTTCAAGGAAATTGTCCTGTCTTGTGGGTGATGTCGGCTCCGAGTTGCACGTTGAGCAGCGGCAACTCCCGCTTACTTTGCCTTCTTCTTCCCGCCGACCTTGCCGGTCTTGCCCGCCTTGCCGGCACCGCGCTTGGTCATCGTCTCTTCCGGGTCGGGGTCGGGAACTCTGAGGTCGCTACGCAGGCGGGTGAGTTCGGCTTCGAGCTGTTTCTGCGCATCGGCATAGTCCGGCTGGCCATAGACGCTACGCAGCTCACGCGGGTCTTTCTGGAGATCGAACAGCTCCCAGTAGTTGAACGCCGACTCGTAGAAGCGCACGAGCTTGTAGCGGTCGGTCACGACGCCGTAGTGGCGCGCAACGCTATGCACGGCGGGATGCTCGTAGTAGTGGTAGTAGAAACTTTTTCGCCAGTCGCCGGGTGTCCGGCCTTTGAGCAGCGGCACGAGGCTGCGGCCCTGCATCTCAGCGGGAACCGGTGCGCCGGCAGCTTCGAGGAATGTCTCGGCGAAGTCGAGGTTCGAGACGATATCCTTGTTGACGCTGCCGGGCTTGGTGACGCCGGGCCAGCGCGCCATGAGCGGCGAGCGGAGCGATTCCTCGAAGATCCAACGTTTGTCGAACCAGCCGTGTTCGCCGAGGTAGAAGCCCTGGTCGGAGGAATAGACGACGATGGTGTTGTCGGCGAGGCCCGCCTCGTCGAGGAACTTCAGCAGCCGGCCGGCGTTCTCGTCCACGGCCTTGATGCAACCGAGATAGTCGTGCATGTAACGGTTGTATTTCCAGCGGACAAGGTCCCTGCCCTGCGGGTTGGCCTTGCGGAACGCCTCGTTGCGCGGCTCGTAGTAGGCGTTCCATGCCTTGAGCTGCTCCGGCGTGAGCTGCCCCGCCGTGACAAGCTTGAGGTCTCGCTCCGTCATCGTTTTCTCGATGGTCATGTCCTGCTCGCGCTCAGCCTTGCCCCGGCCGGCGTAATCGTCGAAGAGCGTCTCCGGCTCGGCATACTTGCGGTCGCCGTCGTGGCCGAGGTGCCTGAGGTTCGGTTCCCAACTGCGATGCGGCGCCTTGTTGTGGCACATGAGCAGGAACGGTTTGGACTTGTCGCGCTGCTTGAGCCACTCGATCGAGAGGTCGGTGATGATGTCGGTGACGTAGCCGTCATGCTTGACGCGCTCGCCGTTGCGGATCATCGGCGGGTTGTAATAAACGCCTTGGCCGGGAAGGATCTCCCAGTAATCGAAGCCGGTCGGGTCGCTGACGAGGTGCCACTTGCCGACGATGGCGGTCTGGTAGCCGGCGGCCTGCAACAGCTTCGGCATCGTGGTCTGCGAGCCGTCGAAGCGGCTGTTGCTGTTGTTGAAGAAGCGGTTCGCGTGGCTGTATTTGCCGGTCATCACCGTGGCGCGGCTCGGCCCGCAGATGGAATTAGGAATCAGGCAGCGGTCGAACCGCATCCCCTCGCGCGCGATCCGGTCGAGGTTCGGCGTCTCAATGAGCTTGCGCGGATCGTTGTAGGCACTGATCGCCTGATACGCGTGGTCATCGGAGAAGATGAAAACGATGTTCGGTCGCTTGGACTCAGCGGCCCCCGCCAGCGCACAGCCGGCGGCGATGATGAAGGTGAGCAGTCGTTTCATGGTCGTAAGATACAGTTTGCGGTTTCTTCTGACGCGGCGCATCAAACGACACCGGCTGACTCTTTTCCAGAAAATTGCAGCGTTCGCGTGCTGGTGCGCGGCCCTTGTGACCTGCTATTCTCCGCGGGCATGAGAATCATCCGATTCGGTCTGCTGGTGCTGGTGGTGCTTGGACTCCCCGCAAAACCCGGCTTGGGCGATGACAGCGAGCTGCGCGGGCAGGCGCGCGCCGCGTTGGAAAAAGCCACCGCCTATATGCGCTCGATTTCCACCGAAGGCGGCTATCTCTGGAAATACTCGCTCGACCTCAAGAGCCGCGCCGGCGAGGGCAAGGCCACTGCCACTCAAATCTGGATTCAGCCGCCCGGCACGCCGTCGGTCGGCATGGCGTTCCTGCGCGCCTACGATGTCACGAAGGACGCGCGCTACCTCGACGCCGCCCAAGCCGCCGCCGACGCGCTCGCCCGCGGCCAGCTCGAATCGGGCGGGTGGGGATACTCGATTGACTTCGACCCTCAGAACAGCCAGCGCAGCTATCGGCGCGGCGACAAAGGGAAGCTCTCGCCCGATCAGATCGCCAAGCGGAGGAACATCACCACCTTCGACGACAACAACACCCAGAGTGCGATCCGCTTCCTACTCGCCGTCGCCGACGCCAGCAAAGGCGCCGGCGAAAAAGGCAGCGAGCGCGACACGCGCATCCGCGAAGCGCTCGATTACGGCCTGAAGAAGATGCTCGAAGCGCAACATCCCAACGGCGCGTGGCCGCAAGGTTGGACCGGCCAGCCCCACAAGCCCGACGAATGCCCCGTGCAGAAGGCCCGCTACCCGGAGAACTACTCACGCGAGCACCCGAAGCAGAGCTACTACGCCCACTACACGCTCAACGACAACACGCAGCGCGACTGCATCGAGACGATGCTCGACGCCTTCCACCGCACCGGCAAACCGGAGTATCTCGCTGCAGCGAAGAAGGGCGGCGACTTCCTCATCCTCGCCCAAATGCCGGAGCCGCAGCCGGCGTGGGCACAGCAATACAACTTCCAGATGGAGCCGGCTTGGGCGCGCGCGTTCGAGCCGCCGGCGATCACCGGCAACGAAAGCGTCGGCGCGATGCATATCCTGATGGACCTTTACATCGAAACCGGCGACGAGAAGTTTCTCCGGTCGCTGCCCGCCGCCATCGCTTGGTTCAAGCGGAGCGCCATCGCGCCGGGCAAATGGGCGCGCTACTACGAGTTAAAGACGAACAAGCAAATCTTCGGCGACCGCGACGGGAAGATTCACTACCGGCTCGAAGACATCAGCGAGGAGCGCCAGAAGCACTACTCGTGGAGCGGCGACTACGGCGTGGAGAAAGTCATCGTGTTCTACGAGCGACTGAAACGCGACGGCCGCGAAACGTTCCTGAAGGCGCGCCAAGCTAAGAAGAAGAAGTCGTCAGCCCGGTCGCTCGCGCCCGCGGTAAAGGAGATCATCGCCGCGCTCGACAGCCAGGGCCGCTGGATCACCAAAGGCCACGCCGAGCGCCGGGATTGGGAGTTCGACGACCGCGTCGAGACGGACGTGTTCATCCGGAACGTCCGCCGGCTGTGTGATTATCTCGAAGCCGTCGGACGCTGAGCCAATGATGCCACTGAACCGCCGCCGATTTCTGAAATCGCTTCTCTGGTCCGGCGCCGCGCTGGGGTTGGGCTGCGTAGGGTATGGGACCTTGGTCGAGCCGCGGCGGGTTGTCATCAACCGGTTGCGGTTGGCCGTGCGCGGACTTCCGCGCGCGTTCGACGGGCTGACGATTGCGCAACTGAGCGACCTGCACCACAGCCACATCGTCAGCGCGGCGTATCTGAACCACTGCGTGGACCTCGCCAACGCGTTGAAGCCGGACCTGTTCGCGTTCACCGGCGACTACCTGACGTTCGGCTGGGATTTCCTGTGGCTGGAGGAGCCGGTGATGAGCGACCGTCGGCGCGCGCCTGACCTGACACGCGAGGTGGCGGCGTGCATGGGCCGGGCGCGGGCGCGCTACGGGGCGTTCGCGTGCCTTGGGAACCACGACCGCTGGTTTGACGCGCGATTCGTGACCGACGCCCTCCGCGGCGCTGGCATCACGGTGCTGCGCGACGAACACACCACCGCCCGCATCAACGGTGAGGCGCTGCCGATTGTCGGCCTTGATGATCCTTGGAGCGGCTGGCCGAACGTGCGGCGGGCGTTTGCGGGCGTCGATGCGCCGTTCACGCTGGCGCTGACGCATCGCCCGTATGTTTTCGAGCACTGGACGCGTCCGGGCGCATATTTGTTTCTAGCGGGCCACACACACGGCGGACAAGTGAGGCTGCCGTGGGTGGGGCCACTGGTCATTCCGTCGCGCTGGGGCCGGAAATACGCGCGCGGCCTGTTCCGACGCGGCGACACGCAGATGTATGTGAACAGCGGCCTCGGCGTGATTCCGCCGCCGGTTCGGTTCCTCTGCCCGCCGGAAATCTCCTTCTTCCGCCTCGAAGCGGCGTGAGACTGAGAAGCAAAGGTCGCGCGATCTACTTCACCGCGCCAAGCAGCTTCGCGACATCCTCCGGAGCCGTGGCGCGGAACTGGAGATAGTGCCGGTTGCCGATGGAGATCACGGTCCGTCCCGCTTCCTCCCTGACCGGCAGCGGTTTGCCGAACGGCCGCATGACGGTCACGCGCGCGGCGGCAACGGGCAGGCGCAACTCCGCCGAGCCACGCACGGCCCAGATGAGAACGCAGGTGTCGCTGGGCTTCGAAGCGCGCTGGAATCGGAACGCCTTGAACGGGCTGCCGGCCGCGAGCGGCACTTCCTTGATCTCGACCAGTTCGTGCCGGCCTTTTTCGTTGATGAACAGGTGATGCTCGCGGCGTTGGGCGATAATCTCGCGCTGGACGGGCGTGAGCGTGCCGTCCTTCGCATAGTTTCCCCAGATCGGGAAGGCGTGGAAACAGGTGACGTAATGTTCCTGTGACGGCTTTACGTTCCGGAGCAACTGGCAATGAGCTTCGGTGAGCTTGCCGCTGAGGCGTGCTTCCTCCCACGTCCGCAGCACCTCGACGCAGTCCTCGTCGCGCGGATTGCTTTCCAGTTCCGTCGCGCGCATCTGGATGGAGAGCGGGCAGTCCCACGCCGCGGCGCGGCTGGCGATGTATTCGAACACGTCCGGCCCGGCGCTGCCGCGCTTGCTGTCGCCGTAGTTGCCGAGCCAGCCGAACTCGATCCGCGAAAAATCATGCACGCGGATCGCCGCCGACGGGCACGCCGTCAGGTCGCAGAAGTCCTTCATGCCGCCCGGTGGCGCGATGCGGTCGTAGGCGTTGCCGCGCGTGATGAGGTGCCAGGCGAAGTTCGGATAACGCGGGGCTTCCGTGACCGGCGGCGTCGGATGCAGGAGCCGCCAGACGCGATGCTGGGCGTTGGCGATGTGATACCAGAACGGCGCATGCACGTCCTCCGCGCCGTCAAAATAAACCATCTCGTAAGGACCGGTCTGCGTGACGATGTCCGCCAGCCGCCGCGCCGTCTCGTCCTGAATGTCAGTGTTCTGGTCGTAGCGGATGAAAATGTCCCACGTGTCCACGTCGAGCAGGCCGGCCTCGTCGCTGGTCGGGTGAGCAGCGGCGGTGGTCTTCAGATGGCCGCGCTCGCAACCGGTGAACTGATACGGCGGCTTCATGGTGTATTGCGTGTAAGCGATCAGTTCGTCGCCGACGTGGAGGATGCGCCGCCCTTTGCCGAGCGTGCAGCCGGCGGGATTTTCTTTCACCTTCACGACGCTGGAGCCGTCGTCCAGCGGAGCCGCGAGTGTGAAACGGCGTTCTTTGTGGAGCCGGCGGTCGGGCACGGGCGTTGTGTAGGGATCGCCTTTGCGCGCCTTGCAATAATGGATGTGCATCCCCACGTGCAGGCCAGCGGCGCGAATCGCATCCGCGACCTTCTTCAAGTCCGCCATGCCGTTCGGATACGACTCGTTCCAGACGAAGTGGCCCGCGCCTTTGCTGAAGGCAGTGTAGGAGAACAGCACCATCCGCATCCCGGCGCGCTTGGCCCACGCGACGTAGCGACTGGCGTTCTCCGGCGTGATGTGATCGGCCCAGAGATAGGAATACCGCTGCACCGGCGAGCGCCGCAGCCGCGCGCCCGGCGGCAAGCCGAGGTCGCGCTCGACCCGCTCCATCACGTCGAGAAACCGAGCCTGCGGCTTCGCACAGCCGATCAGCACGGCTCGCGCGCCGATCAAGCCGCTGTCGGTTTCCGCGGAAGCTTTCAGTGTCAGGTGCCCATCGTGCGGCTCGGCCAGCGCGTCGGTTTTCGCGTTGCCCGCGCAAAGACAAACGCCAAAGCCGTCGTCGTAGGCGATGTTGATCCATGCGCCGTGGTTCGGCATTTTCCGGATCGGCAGTCGCAACAGGTCGAGATGATGCACTGGTCCGCCCCGAACTTCGGTCAGTTCCAGCATGAGATAGTCGCCGTGCTTCACGACCTTGTATGTCACGGTGACGTCCGCCCCGCCAAAACCAATCGTCAGCCGGTCGCCCGCCAGCGCGACCGATGTGGCCGGAAACGCGCGCCCGCCTCGATACAACGGCGGCACCGCATGCGCGTAGGTCCAACCTGTTTCGTAAGCCCACTCGCCGCCGCAATACACCATCGCCACCGGCTCCGCGTCCGGCCGCGCGATCAACTCCCGCCCCTCCGGTTTCGCCTTCAAGCTGTGGGCCATGCCGGATTCGTTGATCTCCAGGCGGAGCGTCGCAGTCTCTAAAACAACGGGCACCGCGGAAACATTGGCGGCAACCAAGGTCAACCAGATACTGAGCATCGAAACGGCGCAATATTTCATGTTTGTTTGGGCCTGATCTCGCCACTTAGCAAACGCTCCAGTTCACTGACAAGTTCCAGTTCCTTCGCCCACTGCATCAGATACTTCCGATCCAATGCATCTTTCTGCACCGCCAACACGCCAGCCGCGTCGCCAAGTTGACGGTCGGAAGGTGAAATGCGGTTCCAGACGAGCTTGTGCAGGATGACGTCTTCGGCTGTAGCAATCCACGCCGGCTCGCCAAAAAGAGTAACTCGCACCCGTCGCCGCAGTATTTCCTTGTCGAAGGGCGTTGATGCAGGCAGCCAGAAATCCACTTTCAGAGCGGAGCGGGTGTCAATGGCGTTGAACTGATGCGGCGGCTGGAATGCGGCGCGCACGGCGGCTTCGTCCATGCAGAAATCGCCACTGAAGGCCCGCACAATGTCGGGCACCGCAGCGGGCGACAGTTGCACAACGAAATCCAGATCGTGTGTGGTGCGGGGGATGCCCCAGTAGTTGCTGGCCATCGAGCCAGTGAGATAGTAAGTCACGCCGCACCGGTTCAACCGGCACAGACAATCCACCAGCAGTTCACGCTCGTTCATGCGACGCGGGCCAGTTCAATGCGTTGGCGGAGCAGGCGCTCGATTTCGGCAGCATCGGCTTCGGGATGTTGCCGGCGGATGCCTTCGCGGGCTACCTCGCAGGACAGTTCGTGCAACTCCAAGGCAATGGCCAGTCGTTGCTCACCGGTCATCCGGCGATACCGCTCAATCTGCATTTCCGAAGCGGCTTCGGCGTTCATGGTGCAACCTAATTCTTCTGCTGTTCCCTCGCCCAAGTGTCCCGGAGCGTGATCGTGCGATTGAGGACCAGCTTGCCGGGCTGCGTGTCGGGATCGAACGCGAAGTAACCGAGCCGCTCAAACTGGTAGCGCTCGTTGGCGGACGCTTTCGCCAGCGATGGCTCCAGCTTCGCGGTCAACACTTCAAGGCTGTGCGGGTTCAGATGCGACTTGAAGTCACCGCCGGCATCCGGCTCCGGGACGGTGAAGAGGCGGTCATAGAGGCGCACCTCCGCCTCGAACGCGTGGACGGCGCTAACCCAGTGGATGGTGCCCTTGACCTTGCGGTTGGCAGTCGGGCCGCCAGTCTTGCTTCCGAGGTCGGCGGTGCAACGCAGCTCGGTGACGTTGCCGCCGGCGTCTTTCACCACCTCGTCGCACTTGATGATGTAGGCGTATTTCAACCGCACTTCGCCGCCGGGACGCAGGCGGAAGTATTTCGGCGGCGGTGTCTCCATGAAGTCGTCGCGCTCGATGTAGAGCGCGCGGCTGAACGGGACCTTGCGCGTGCCGGTCGCCGGGTCTTCGGGATTGTTCACCGCGTCAAGCTCCTCGGCGTGGTTCTCCGGAAGGTTGGTGATGACGACCTTCACGGGCCGCAACACGCCAAGCCGGCGCTGCGCGCGGCGGTTGAGGTCTTCGCGAATGACATTCTCCAGCACGGCAACGTCGGTGAGGCTGTCCCGTTTGGTGACGCCGATGTGGTAGGCAAACGCGCGCAACGCCTCCGCTGTGACGCCGCGACGACGGATGCCGCTGATGGTGGGCATGCGCGGGTCGTCCCAACCGGTGACGAGGTTTTCATTCACGAGCTGCATCAGCTTGCGCTTGCTCATGACGGTGTAGCCGAGGCTGAGCCGCGCGAACTCGAACTGATGCGGCAACGGCCGCGACAGGCCGAGGTTTACCAAGATCCAGTCGTAAAGAGGGCGATGGACCTCAAACTCCAGCGTGCAGATGGAGTGCGTGATGCCTTCGATGTAGTCGCTCAAGCAATGGGCAAAGTCATACATCGGGTAGATGCACCAGGCGCCGCCGGTGTGATGATGCTCGGCGTGGCGGATGCGATAGATGACCGGGTCGCGCATCCAGATGTTCGGCGAGGCCATGTCAATCTTCGCCCGCAATGTGCGTGTGCCGTCGGGGAACTCGCCGTTCTTCATACGGACGAAGAGGTCAAGGTTCTCCTCGACGGAGCGGTTGCGATAGTGACTCTCCTCGGACTGCTTTTCCGGCGCGCCGCGCATCTTGTCCACCTCCTCGGCGGTGTGGTCGCAGACGTAGGCCTTGCCCTTCTTGACGAGTTGGAGCGCGTATTCGTAAATCTGTTCGAAGTAGTCGGAGGCGTAGAAAGGCTCGACGACTTTGGATTTTGGATTTTGGATTTCCGATTGGGCGGCGGGGCCGAGGTAGAAATCGGGTTTGCCGTCCACCGTGGTCGTCTCCGGTGTCTTGCCTTTTGGTTTCAGGCCGAGGCGGTCGTCTGCCCAGCCTTCGATGAGCCAGCGCACGTCCTGCTGGATGCTCTCGACGTATTCGACGTCCTCCTTGGTCGGGTTGGTGTCGTCCATGCGGAGGTTGCACTGGCCAGCAAACTCGCGAGCAATGCCAAAGTTGAGGCAGATGCTCTTGGCGTGGCCAATGTGCAGGTAACCGTTCGGCTCCGGCGGAAAGCGGGTGACGATCTTTTTGTATTTGCCCGCAGCGACGTCCGCCGTGACGATGTCACGGATGAAGTCCGTCGGCGTCGGCGCACTGCCTGCCGCAGCAGGCGATGAATTAGTCGGATTTGCCATGCAGCCGATATTAAACGGCTGCGTGGCGGATGCAACCCGCAATCGGCCGCTCAATAACCGCCCGCGCCCAGCGCGCCGGCTTTGTCCCCAGCGGGTTTGCCAGCCTTCTCAGCCGCCTCACGACGGCGGTATTCGTCGAGCATCGCCGCCGTAGCCGTCGCGCCACAGCGGCTGCCACCGAGGTCTCGGACCTTGATGAGGCCATCGAGGTCGCGCACACCGCCGGCGGCCTTGACCTGGACTTTGGCGGAGACGTTCGCGCGCATGAGCGCGAGGTCGTGCTCGGTGGCGCCCTTGTAGTTGTAGCTGCCGTCCTTTTGCTTCACGAAGCCGTAGCCGGTCGAGGTCTTCACCCAGTCGGCCCCGGCGCGCTCGCAAATCCGGCAGAGCTTCACCTTGATCTCGTCGTTGGGCATGAAGTCGTTCTCGAAGATGACCTTCACCTTCGCGCTGTGCTTGTGGGCTTCGTCGCAAACAGCCTTCACGTCGCGCTCGACGTAGTCGAAGTCGCCGCCGAGGGCCTTGCCGATGTTGATGACCATGTCTATCTCGACCGCGCCGTCGCGGCAGGCCAGTTCGGTCTCGTAGCGTTTGGACTCGGTGCAGGAGTTGCCGTGCGGGAAGCCAATGACGCAGCCGACCTTGACGCCGCTGCCGCGCAGCAGTTCGGCAGCGCGTTTAGCGGCGTAGGGTTTGATGCAGACGGAGGCGACGCGGTATTTCGCGGCGAGTTTGCAGCCGTCTTCCAGATCCTTGTCGGTCATGGTGGGATGCAGCAACGAGTGGTCAATCATCCCAGCAAGTTCTTCGTAGGTGTATTTCATGGCAGAAGAATTTAACAGGGAAGTCGGGAAGACGGGAAGTGGAAGGATGTGAAGGAGTCAAAAGCCGGCGTATTGGGGAGCGGTTTTCTTCGGAAAGTTGAGGATCCGGCGGATGCCGTTCTTGATGAGGACCTCGTTGAAGTTGATCAGCAAGCCAAGCGGCAGGCGCATGAGTTTGAGGTAAGTCACCACCTGCGCCTTATGCACCGGCGCGAGTTGCTCGACGGCTTTCAACTCGATCAGCAACTTCCCGCCAACCACGATGTCGGCGCGGAATCCGACCTCGATGAGCTTGCCTTTGTAGTTGAGCGGCACGGGCAGTTGGCGTTGATAAGCAATGCCGCGCAACGCCAATTCATGCGCAAAGCAGGACTCATAAGCCGTCTCCAACAGGCCCGGTCCCAGTTCTGTATGGACCTCAAACGCCGCATCCACCACTGCGGTGGCCATCTTCTCCACCTCGTCCGGAATGACGATCCTCGCCGGTTTCGTCCTCATTTCTCGTTCATTCATAACTTCTCCTTCTTTTCCTTTTCCTCCTTCGCGTCTTCGCGCCTTCCCTGTTCAATTATTCTTTCATCCGAAGAATGGTGCCAGCGCATTGCGGGCGACTTTGACGGCGGCTTGGCGGCCTTCGAGCGTGTTGCCGAAGGTGCCGTCCTCGACTTCGATGCAAACGGGGCCATCGTAGCCGACATCCATGAGAGCCGCCATGAACCGCGCCCAATTGATGTCGCCGTAGCCGGGAATGCGCGGTTGGTGCCACTCCAGCGGGTAGGCAAAGATGCCAACATCGTTGATGCGCTCGCGGCGGATGCGAACGTCCTTGGCGTGAAGATGGAACAGCTTGCCCTTGAACTCGCGCAGCGGCGAGAGCGGGTCCATGTGCTGAAGGATGAAATGCGACGGGTCGTAGTTGAGGCCGAAGCTCTTGCTTGCGATGTCGCTGAAGGCGCGACGCCAGATGACGGGCGAGGTCATCAGGTTCTTGCCGCCGGGCCACTCGTCGCGCGTGAACAACATCGGGCAGTTCTCGATGCCGATCTTGATGCCGTGGTCCTCGGCAAACGCAATGATCGGCCGCCACGTCTTGAGGAAGCGCGGCCAATTCTCGTCCACCGATTTCGTCCAGTCGCGGCCGACGAAGGTGTTGACGTTCTTCAAGCCGAGCTTCTCCGCTGCGAGAATGACCTTCTTCAGATGTTCCACCGCCACCTTCGCACCGGCAGGGTCGGGATCGAGCGGGTTCGGGTAATAACCGAGGCCACTGATGCCGACACCGTGCTTGGCGCAGAGCGCGTTGACATCGTCGGCCTGAGCTTTCGTGAAGCCGGTCACGTCAATGTGCGTGATGCCGGCGTATTTGCGCTCGGCCTTGCCGACGGGCCAGCACATAACCTCGACGCACGCGAGACGTTCCGTAGCGGCGAACGCGAGGACTTGATCGAGGTTGAGTTCCGGCAGGATGGCTGAGACGTAGCCGAGTTTCATGGCTTGTGGGTTCCTTTGAGTTGTTTGGTTTTCTTTTGGGTGAGGGCAAAATAGTTCTGGCTGCTGATGACTTTGCGACCGCTGCGACGTTCGAGATCGCGCCGGGCGTTGCCGGCCACCGTGCCGCCTTCGTGGGCGACATGTTTGTTTTCGGGAAAACCCTGCGCGTCTTTATTCCGGGCAATCTCCGTGGTGGCCGCTTCGCCGAGCATCGAGAAGATCAGCTCCAGATCGTTCATGTGGTCGCGGAGATTCTCGCGCTTCAGACGCTTGAACTCGGCGTATTCCGACGGAGTCATGCCAAAGGTGGCTTTGGAAATTTCCGCGGTGAGAATGGCGTATTCGAGTTGTTCCTTCACGCCGCGCTTCTTCCATTCATCGGTCAGTTCGTCGCGAATGGCGATCGAGCGCATCCGTTTTTCGATCCAGTCGTCGGAGTAGCCCTTGGCCTTGTAGAGCGCGCGGGTGCGCTTGGTGGCCAGCTCCGGATCCTCGATTTCCTGGATGCGTTCGTAGCCGACGCGCGCCAGCCAGCGTTTGAACGGCTCGGCTTTCGGGCTGGGAATGGATTGGATGAGGCGGAAGATCCCTTCGGTGTTCCAGCATTGCAACGTCTGCCGCCCACCCATCGTATCGAACTCGATGCCAAGGGGGGGGACAAGTTGTCCCCCCCCTTTGAAGGCTTCGGCCAGCAATGAGTCGCGTCTGCGAAGCTTCTTGAGGTAGTCGGAGGGATTCCCCGAATCCGTCAGCGCCGCCACGACGTCGCTGATGACAAACCACCACTCGTTGTTGTAAATCGTCCGCCGGATTTCTTGCCGCTGAAAAAGGGCGATTCGTCTTTCGGGCGCGGACTCGTTCATGGCCTTACCTCCATTAAATCACACCTTCGTCCACTTCCGCATCTTGTTGCTCTTCATGATCGCCTCGCACACGGCGACTTCCTGGTGGCCGTCCTCGGCGGTGGCAAAGAGACGCTCGCCTTTGCCGCCGGCGATGGCGGCGTAGATGTTTCGGAAGTTCATCTTGAACGTGTCGGGAAAACCTTCGACGTGGCCGGGCGGGTAATCCATGAAGCCCGCCGCGCCGTCACCAAATGCCGGTGTGGCGCGCACGGCCGTCTCGTTGGCGCCGTCGCGGTTGCCGAAGCGCAGCATCTCCGGCTCCTCCGAGCACCACCACGCGGATTTCTTCGAGCAGTAGATTTCGATGCGGATGCAGTTCTTCCGGCCAGCGGCGACTTGCGAGACGCCGAGGTTGCCGCGCGCGCCGTTGGCGAACTGCAACAGCACGCTCGCGAAGTCCTCTGTCTCAACTTTGTAGGTGGCGTAGCGCATCTTTGTGTCCGCCTTCGCGAACGTTTGCACCTCACCGAGCGGCCGGCGGCGCGTCTTGTGGAACGTGCCGAGATCGGCGAACACCGACGCGATCTTCGCGCCGAGGATGAAGGAGACGGTGTCCATCCAGTGCGTGCCGATGTCAGCGACAGCACGGAGCTTGCCACCTTCCTGCGGCAGGAGCCGCCAGTTGTAATCAGTGTCCTTGAACAGCCAGTCCTGCATGTAGGAGCCGTTGACGTGAATGATGTCGCCCAACTCGCCACGCGCGACCAGGCGTCGCAGTGCAAGCACGGCGGGGTAAAACCGGACGTTGTAGTTCACGGCGAACACCTTGCCGCTGCCGCGCGCCAGCTTGACGATCTGCGCCGTCTCACGCGTGTTCATCGCCAGCGGCTTCTCGCAAATCACGTTCTTGCCCGCGCGCAGCGCTGCCAGCGACATCTCGCAGTGGAACCGGTTCGGCGAGGTGATGTGGACCACGTCCACGTTCGGCGAGCGCAGCATCTCGCGGTAGTCGCCGAACGCTTCGGGAATGCCGAACTTGTCGGCGGCGGCGCGGACGCGATCCGGCAGATCGCAGAGCGCGCTCACGCTCACGCCGAGCCGGCGCAACGCTTCGAGATGAACGGGACCGATGAAACCGGTGCCGATGACGCCTGCTTTGATCTTGGTGCTGTTCATTCCTTTGTCTCCATTCCTCTGTCTTCTCCGGGTTCCTTCTATTTCTTCCAGTTCAAATCCAACAACACGCCCGCCGCCGGCCGCGCGGCTTGGATCGGGCCGAGGCGGTTGTGAAATTCGTAGGCGTCGCCGCGATAGAGCGTCTGTTCACGCCAGAGCGGCACGCCGCCGCTCAAATAGCCGGTGGACGTGACGAGCAGGCCCGCAGCGCCGTTGGCCACCTGCAACAGCCGTGCGTCCGCGTCGCGAATCGCAACCGCCCGAATCACCTGGTCGGCGCCCGCGACCTCCAGTTTCAGCCGCTCCGTCCAGATGGCATAGAGCGAGCCTTTGATGGCGTCCTTGTCCAGCCCGACACAGAACCGCGCCACGATGTGGCGGCGTTCCAGAATCACCGGCACGCCGTCGGCCAGCCGCAAACGTTCGAGATAGTAGAGTTCGTCGTGCGGCTGGACGCGCAACGCGCCGAGCACCTCCGCGCCGGCCTGCGCGGCCCGCATTACTTCAAACCGCAGCACGCGCGTGGCGGGCTTCTTGCCGGCGGCCTCGGCTTTGTCGGTAAAGCTCACCAGCGCGGCGAGGTCGTAGTCGAGCGCGCCGCCGCGCACAAACGTGCCGACACCCTTCTTGAACTCCAGCACGCCCTCCGCGACGAGGTTCGACACCGCCTTGTTGGCCGTGACGCGGCTGACGCCGAACCGCTCGCCAATTTCGCGCTCGGCGGGAAACTTGTCGCCCGCCTTGAACTCGCCGCCGCGAATGAGTTCGCGGAGCTTGTCGTTGAGCTGGCAATAAATCGGGCTTTTGAACCGTGTCATGGTTGTGGCATAGCCACGCGAATCTGTTAACACGGCACGCATTTTGCCGTCAAGCCCGACATTGACAGATTCCAGCGGAGAAGCTAGAAACCGCGTGGCTATGCCACGAGTCGCTACAAACAAGCTCTGTGCCCTGCTCATCTTCGGATGTGTTTATTCCTCGGCAGATGCGCCGGCAAGGCCCAACATTATCCTCATCAACTGCGATGACCTCGGCTACGGCGACGTGGGTTGCTACGGCGCGAAGGACATCCGCACGCCACGCCTCGATCGCATGGCGGCGGAGGGGACGCGGTTTACCGACTTCTCCGTGACCTCGGCGCTCTGCACGCCTTCGCGCGCGGCGTTGATGACGGGGAAGTATCCGGGACGTGTCGGGCTGGCGACGGGCGTGCTGCGGCCGGATGCGACGAACGGCCTCGCGGGCAGCGAGGTGACGCTGGCGGAGGTGTTGAAGCCGGCAGGTTACGCGACGGGCTGCATCGGCAAGTGGCACCTCGGTTTCGTGAAAGGCATGAGGCCGATGGACCAGGGATTCGACAGTTACTACGGCGTGCTGCATAACCTCGACAAGTTCGAGACCGTGTTTTTCGGGAAGGACGGTGGCATGCCGGTGTTGCGCGGTGATGCGGTCGAAAGACGGCCTGCGGTGCCTGCGGAGATGACCGAGCTTTACACGGCGGAGGCGCTGAAGTTCATCGAGCAGCATCGCACGCGGACGTTCTTCCTCTACCTCGGCCACGCGATGCCGCATCTGCCCTTCGACGCGTCGCCGAGGTTCAAGGGCAGGTCGCAGCGCGGTCTCTACGGCGACGTGGTGGAGGAACTCGACGACAGCACCGGCCGGATTCTCGACAAGCTGCGCGCCCTCGGCCTCGCGGAGCGCACGCTCGTCATTTTCACCAGCGACAACGGTCCCGAACGCAAAACACCCGGCAGCGCCGCCCCGCTCAGCGGCACAAAGCACACGGTATATGAAGGCGGCCTGCGCGTGCCCTGCATCGCGTGGTGGCCCGGCCACGTGCCATCATCTCGCGTTTGCGATGAATTTGTGGGCACGCTCGATCTACTGCCGACGTTCGCCGGACTCGCGGGCGTGGAACCGAAGGCTCGAAAGCCCGACGGATTCGATATTTCGCCGGTGCTGCTTGGAAAGAAGGGAGCGCGCTCGCCGCGCACGACGCTCTACTCGCTCTATGGCTACGGTAAGAACCGCTTTGAATCCATGCGCGAAGGCCGATGGAAGCTGCATCTTGGCTATCCGCCTAAACTCCATGACCTTGGCAGCGATCTGGCCGAAAGCACCGACGTTGCCGCGCAGCATCCGGAGATTGTGCAACGCTTGTTGAAGCTGGCGGACAAAGTCCGCGAAGATATGGGCGACAACGTCAAGCCAGCGGGCTACAATCAGCAGCAGAAGCAGCAGGAGTCATCGCGATGAAGAACAGTATGAACATCACCCGCCGCGAGTTCCTCGCAACGACCGGTGCGGTCGGAGCGTCCGCTTTGTTCACCCGGCGCGCGCTCGCGGGCACGCCGTTGAGCAAGGACGCGGATATGCTGGCGCTGCGGCACGCCATGAAGGAGTCGCCCGTCGGCGTGGCGCTGCATCGGGCGAAAGTCTTCACCAAGGTTTTCCAGCAGCACGAGGCCGAGCCGTGGATCGTCCGCAAGGCGATGGCGCTGCGGGAGTATTTCGAGACCGTGCCACTCTACCTGCGCGAGCACGATGGCATCGCCGGCTCGATCAGCGAGACGCCGGGCGCGATGCCGGTGATGGTCGAGCTGGCCATCGGCGAGATCAACATCTACCTCAGCGAGCGGCCCGACCGCGCAGGTTATCTCAAAGGCAAGGTGCCCGATGACATCCGCGACTACTGGAAGAACCGGAACATGTGGGGCCGTTACCGCACCGAGATCCTCGGCCAGCCGCCGGTCAAGAGCCACGACGAACTACCGTTGAACTGCCCGCACTACAAGCTCCTTTCGAACCAAGGTCATCTCTGCCCGAGCTACACCGAGTTGCTGCGCGTCGGCATCGGCGGCCTGCGGAAGAAAGTCGCGGCGCGGCGGCAAAACGAGAGCAACGCCGACAAGCTCGCGTTTCTCACGGCGGCGGAGCACACGCTGACGGGACTGTCGGCTTGGGCGCAACGCTACGGCAAGTTTCTCGCGGCGGAAGGCAAGCAGGAGATGTCGCGCATCTGCGGAAAGATCGCGACGCAGCCACCGGAGACGTTCCGCGAGGCGCTTCAACTGGTCTGGCTTGCGCACCAGGCGATCCACATCGAAGGCCACGGCTACTCCTGCACGCCCGACCGGCTCGACCAGTTGCTGCTGCCGTTCTACGAGGCCGACATGAAAGCCGGCCGCCTCGACGATGTCACCGTCGTGCAACTCACCGAGAACTTCGTGCTCAAGATGTTCGACAACACCTACTGGGGGCCGGAGCATCACCTGACGCAAGGTTTCGTGGTGGGCGGCTCGACACCCGACGGGCGCGACATGACGAACCGCCTGAGCTGGCTGATGATGGAGGGCGCGACAAACATGGCGTTGCCGGAGCCGCTCGTCTGGATGCGCTGGCATCCGGCGATTGACCAGAAGTTCTTCGACTTCTGCCTCACGCGGCTCCAGCGCACGACCTGTTTCCCGATGCTGTGGAACGACAAGGTCGTGCCGGAGGGCCTGATGGAACTCGGCGTGTCGCGCGAGGACGCGTTCAACTACGTTCCCGTCGGCCGCAACGAACTCGGCGTGCCCGGCCAGTTCTACTTCAATCCCGGCGCGCACGTCGGCTACCTCACCGCCATTGAGGCGGCGCTAACGAGCGGCAAAGGCTACAAGAAGCAATGGAAATGGCACAACATCGCGCCAGCCGTGAACGAACTGAAGTCGTTCGACCAGTTCGCCGGCGCGGTTGGCGCTTACATGCGCGAAGAGATCAAGAAGTCCTACGGCTTTGAGATGAAGCTGCTCAAGGCCCAGATGCAGTGGGGCCAGACGCCGCTTACGTCGTGCTTCTTTGACGGCTGCGTCGAGAAAGCCCGCGACCTGACGCAGGGCACCAAATACAACATCCTCTCCTGCGGCGGCACGGCGTTCGCCAACGCGGTGGACTCGATGGCCGCCGTGCGCGAGATCGTCTATGAAAAGAAACTCGCCACACTCGACGAAGTCGCCGTCGCCTGCGCCGCGAATTTCCAGGGCCACGAGCGGCTTCGCGCAAAGCTCCGCGGCGCGCCGAAGCACGGCAACGACGACCCGCGCGCGGACGACATCATCCGCCTCGTCGAGCGCCTCCGCGACGAACCGATGAAAGCCATCTGTCGCGACCCGCGCGACGGAAGCAAGTTCGGCAACACCCATGTCGTCCGCAGCGGCGCCGTGACGATGGGCCGTGGCACGCCTGCCACACCCGACGGCCGCCTCGCCGGCACGCCCGTGGCCAACTCCGTCGCCGTCTCCGCCGGCTGCGAGCGCAACGGCCCGACCGCCACGCTCAACTCCGTCTGCAAACTCAACGCCGCGAAGAGCTGGCAGTGCGCCTACCAGGTCAACATCCGTTTCCACGCCGGCATGATCGCCGACGAGGGCCAGCGCGGGAAACTGCGCGCGATGCTGAACGTCTATTTCCAGAACGGCGGCCAGGAGTTGCAGATCAACGTCGTGGACAGCGCCACGATGCGCGCCGCGCAGAAGAACCCCGACCAATACCGCGACCTCGTCGTCCGCGTCGCCGGCTTCAGCGAGTTCTTCGTCAACCTCACCCCCGACATGCAAGAAGAGATCATCGCCCGGACGGAGCACATGTGATGGGATACGTGCATGGGAGTTCTGTCCGCAGGCTGACCGCGCTTTCGGCGTTGGTGTTTTCTGCCACAGTCCCCATCTCGTTTTCGGCTGAGCGTTCCGTGCCAGATGCGACCGCAAAGCCCCAGCACCTGACCGTCACGTCGGTGACGTCGGCGCGCGGCAGCGAGTATCCGCAGGGGACGATGAGAATCAACTTTACCAGCGCGTTTGATGGCGTGGAGGATTGGGCGCTGTTCCTGCCGGGCGATGAGCGGAAGAACACGGTCGTTTATCTGCACGGCTCGTTTTCCAGCGCCGACCAGGTTTTCACGCGGAAGGACGTCCGCAAGTTCTGGTTGAGCAGAATTATGGAGGACCGACATCCGTTGCTGTCGGTCAACATGCGCGGCACGTCCTACATGAGTCCGGCGGCCACGGCGGACCTGACGGCCTTGCTCAACTACTGCCGGGAGAAGCTCGGCTGCGGACGGTTTGTGTTGCTGGGCGGATCGGGCGGGGCGTCGAGCGCGATGGCTTACGCGGTGTTGCATCCGGAGAAGGTCCACGGGGTCGTGGCGATGGGGATGTGCGACATCCTCGCGCGGCTGGAGTTCGCGCGCAGGAGCAACCAGCCGGTGCTCCAGAAGCTCGCGAAGACGGTGTTCGCCGCGTATGGCGGAACGCCGGAGGAGAAGCCGGACCTCTACCGCGCGCGCTCCGTGCTGGCGCACGCCGACCGGCTGACAATGCCCATCATCCTGACGATGGGCGAGAACGACGCGCTGATTCCCGTGGCGGAGACGCGCAAGATCGCGGCGGCGATGAAGGGGAAAAAGAACTTCACCTACCACGAAGTCCCAAAGGGCAACCATGACGCGGCGGTGTGGGTGGACGTTGATCTGGAGACGCTGCGGATACGGAAATAGCGATCCAGGCAGATGCCGCTGCGAAAGACTTACTTCGCCGCTTTCTTCTCCGCCTTCTTCTCATGCTCCTTCGCCGGGCCGGCGTCGAGCTTCTTCTTCACCTCCGCCAGCTCCTTGCTCAACCGCTGGTTTTCCTTTTTCACGTCGAGCATTTCCTGGCGCAGGTCCTTCAAGTTGTCAGACGGTTTATTGACGGCGCGCAACGCGGCGATGGCTTTCTCGGCTTCTTTTTGTTGCGCCGTTTCCTTCGATGCGGAGGCGAAGGTTTCCAGCAACGCAATCGCCTTCGGGTCTTCGAGCGTGCCGAGCGCCTTTATCGCCGTGACTTGGAAATGCTCGCGCTTGTGGTTGAGGAAGCCCGCGAGGAAATCGCGC